>Ga0207641_10000031_pt1:2500-224320 | contig 224320 bp, 222 predicted proteins | sample KBSSwiS62_FD_184306 | JGI IMG/M metagenome (GOLD analysis project Ga0207641, IMG submission 184306) | Switchgrass rhizosphere microbial communities from Kellogg Biological Station, Michigan, USA - KBS Switchgrass S6-2 (SPAdes) (version 2) | ecosystem: Host-associated > Plants >... | reverse complement strand
CATGAACGCGGGCTTCGCCGGAATCGACAACCCGATCTACTACAACCAAAATTCCAGCATGCTGTTTGGTGATGCTAAAAAGATTGTCGAGCACCTCGTCAAGGAACTGCAGGACTTGGCTGAATAATATGCTTCTCAATGCCCGCCGTAAGGGCTTATCGAGGTCGGGGATGTTGGCAGAAATAAGGTAAGCCCAAAGAGGATAGCCTAAATGGGGGCTTCGCAACCGAGCCGGTAAGTGCATTTAGAGGTGCATCATCGTGTCGAATGATAAGAATTGGAGCAATCTCGGTTTGGCTGCCAAGGCAGCGTTGATCGGAGCAGGGCCAATAAACGGGATCGGTCTGTTTTCCATGGGACCGGTGCTGCCGGAGCTCGGCAAATCCTTTGCAGGACAGCCGGGGGCGGCCGTGATGGTTCAGCTGATCGGCGGCATAGTCGCGCCGGCATTCGCCCTCGCATCGCCAATCGCAGGCCGACTTGCGGTTCGCTATGGAGTGAAATCCGTCCTGATGGCCTCGCTTGCCTTGATCGCTGTAGGCGGCGCTGGGCCGGCGGCTGCAAGCTCGCTCCTCGAGCTTCTGATCTTGCGGGTGCTTCTTGCGATCGGCGTAGCGGGTGGCTTCAATGCCGGTTTGGCGGGGATCGCCAAGGTCCCCGACAACCAGCGTCCGGCATTACTGGGTCTATTGAGCTTCATCGGCGGGGCAATCTCAATCGCCGTGTTCCCGCTGGTTGGCCGCCTTGCGGGGCAGGATTGGCACCTTGCCTTTCTGGTGCATTTGCTCCTAATCCCGATCGCAGTGCTCGCTCTAGCGCTGCCGGACGACACGGTTCGACCAGACCGGGCGGCGGTGGCGCCCTCCTCTGTCAGTGGCGTACTGGCGGGGCTTCCGGTGGTGATCGTGATGATCGCCGCATTGGTTGGATTGGTTATGGTGAGCTGTTCGCTATACTCACCCTTTCATCTCATGACGGTGGGCGCGACCGGCCCGGAAGTGATCGGGCGCGCACTCGGCATCATGGCGATTTGTTCGCTTCTGGGGTCGGGCAGCTACCCATTTCTCCATCGCCGTCTCCGCAGTCGCCGGATGGTGGTCCTCGGCCTTGCGGGAATGACCGCCGGAACGCTGGTTGTCGCCATCAGTTCGTCTCTGACCATCGCCACGATCGGCCTTGGCATCTTGGCTGTGGGCCTCGCGATTTTCTCGTCGGCTATTTATGCGGTAAGCATCGAGTCGGCCGGCAATCCCGGCGCGAGTGCGGCGGCGATGGGCGTCATCAGCTTCGCAATGTATGGTTCGCCCGTGCTGTTTCCCGCCATTGCCATAGGCGTCGGCGATCGATTCGGCACCGCTGCGGTATATTTCCTGTTGACTGCTCTATTGGTGGTGGCGCTGTTTGCGTTCCTTGGCCTGCGCTCGGGCGGGGCCAAGAGCACGCTCTGAACCGCTCCGGGGGCTCTGTCAAAGTAACTGCACTGATGGGCTCTGTCAGAGCTGTGTGGCAGGAGCGATCTTCGGCTGCTAGATCGCCCAGATGCCACGCAAGTCCCGCGCAAAGCCGCCAAGTCCGTTCAAGGGGTCAACTCGTCACCGGAGGTGATCCGGCTGGTGGTCCTGCTGGGTGCTGTCAGAGCAAAAGCACCGGCTAGCTACTGCACCCCGGGAGGGGTAGGGCAGGGGCATGCCTCGTCGCCGCAAACCAGCCAGTCCGTTCCGTTATTTCAACTCCTCGCCGGAAGTGATCCGGCTCGTGTTGATGATGTACGTCCGCTTTCCGCTGTCGCTGCGGAACGTCGAGGACCTGCTGTTTGAGCGCGGGATCGACATCTGCCATGAGACAGTGCGGCACTGGTGGAACAGGTTCGGTCCGCTGTTCGCGGCCGATGTTCGCCGCCAGCGGGTCAGCCGCATGCGCGGCTTCCGTCACTGGCGCTGGCACCTCGACGAGATGTACGTGAAGCTCAATGGCGAGATGGTCTACCTGTGGCGAGCCGTCGACCAGGAAGGCGAGATCCTCGAGAGCTACATCACCAAAACCCGAGACACGGCAGCAGCGCTGGTCTTCATGAAGAAGGCACTGAAGCGCCACGGCTCACCCGTGGCGATCACCACGGATGGCCTTCGCTCGTACCGTGCAGCGATGAACGAGCTCGGCAATGCCGAGAAGCAGGAGATTGGACGCTGGGCCTTGGTCGACCCGGATCGTCTTCGGATAACCCACCACGGCGCAGGTCGCCTTGAGGGTCCGGACGACGTCCTCACCACGGTAGCTGAACCGCATCCCGTGCCGCCTCCGAAGGCCGATGCCCTGTACACCGATCCCCGCGCGCTGGCCCGGCTCGAAGCGGGCGTCGGCGGCCACGGCGATCAATCGACGCTGCGTTATTACCGCAGCTCGCCGATCTATCCGAACGAGTGCGTGTTCTTCATGTACAGCGATTTCAAGTGCTTGATCTGGGAATCCATGGGGCGCCTGCCGGCCTACCGCGAATGGATCCTGCAGACCGACATGACCTCGGTCTATGATTACCACAAGCGGTTCCTCCAGCTTCTTCAGGCCGACGCCCCGGGGATCTGGAACCTGAAGATGCCGTCGCACGCGCTCTGGCTCGATACGCTGATCAAGACCTACCCCGATGCGCGCCTGGTGTGGACACACCGTGATCCGCTGCGCGCTACCGGCTCGTTCTGCAGCATGCTCGAGTTCGCCGAACGCCTCTACGTCGGCAAGTCAGACAAGGAATGGATTTCGTTCGACATGCCCGACCAGGCGGTCGAACATGCCCGCCGCGCGATGGACTTCTCGAAGCGCCATCCCGGCCGCGTGATCGACGTGCACTACGCCGAAATCATGCGCGAACCGATCGAGACGATGCGCTCGCTTTACGCGGCGCTTGGGGACGAGTTCACCCCGGAAGCGGAGCATGGCATGCGCAGCTGGCTGGCCGACAACCCCCAGGGCAAATTCGGCGCTCATGACTACAACCTCGGCGAATTCGGCCTCGACGCGGCCGATCTGCGGGGGCGCTTCAGCGACTACCTCGACCGCTACAACGTCGAGCCCGAAGGCTTCTGACCTCGCAGCCGCAGCATGGCGAAGCAATCGCCGCGCTGCGGGGCGCGAGCCCGCGAAAGGCGATGCGCCCCCAAATTTTGCTTCCGCGGCATTTGGTCCATCCTGGGGTCAGGACCCATTGATGTGAGATGCGATATCTGATTCAGGCTCCGGGGAGACTGGATATGAGTGACCTGTACTGGCTGACGGATGAGCAGATGGCGCGCTTGCGGCCCTATTTTCCCAAGAGCCACGGCAAGCCCCGGTTGATGATCGTCGAGTGTTGAGCGGCATCGTTTTCGTCAATCGCAATGGCCTGCGATGGCGGGATGCGCCATTTTCGGATCGGATGGCGCCTGGCAGGCCGCGTTGCATGAACAACTGCTCGAAGGCGGTGATCGCCGGCTCTTCGCGGACCGATTCCAGCGCTTCGCACAAAAGCAGGTAAGGCGAGGCGTGATCGGTGACGGTCAAAGGATAGCAATCGACACCTCCGGCATGCATTTGCGTGCCGGACGTGTTACCCATGTGTCCGGTACGAAGTGTCACCCATCTCTCAGGCCGCTCATTTTGATTCAAAAATATACGGCATCAAGCCTGATCGAAGGAGCGAGCATGATCTTCGAAACCGCCAGCCTCACCATCGACCCGGCGCGCGCCGAGCCATTTGAAGCCGCTGTTGCCGCCTGCGCACCCTTGTTTCAGGCCGCGAAGGGATGCCGCTCGATGCAGCTCGAACGTGAGATTGAAGACCCTTCACGCTATCTTCTGCGGATCGGCTGGGACAGCGTCGAAGACCATATGATCGGGTTCCGTGAATCGGAGGCCTTTCAGCAGTGGCGCGCCGCGGTGGGGAGTTTCTTCGTAGCTGCTCCGGTCGTTGGCCATCACCAGATTGTCGTCGTCGGCTTCTGACAGCCGCCCTGCTAGTTCATCGCCAGGACGAGATTGCGCACCTGGGGATAGACCTGTGTCTCCCATTTCGATCCTGAGAACACGCCATAATGGCCGACGCCCGGCTGCAGATGGTGGCGCTTCAGGTGCGGGCGCAGGCTCGAGCAAAGCGTGTGCGCAGCCGACGTTTGCCCGACCGCGCAGATGTCGTCGCGTTCGCCCTCGACGGTCAGCAGCGCGGTGCGCTGAATCGCTCCCGGATCGACGAGGCGGCCGTGGTGGGTCAGCTCGCCCTTGGCGAGCAGCGCGCGCTGGAACACCTTGTCGATCGTCTCCAGGTAAAATTCGGCAGTCAGGTCGAGGACTGCGAAATATTCGGCGTAGAAATGCCTGATCTTGCCGGACTCGGCGGTTTCACCATCGGCAAGAAGCTGATAGAGCTTGCGATGCTGCTCGAAATGCCGCTCGAGGTTCATGGTCACGAACGCGGTCAGCTGCAAAAAGCCGGGGTAGACGCGGCGCCCGGCGCCCGCGTGGGCCCACGGCACTTCCGAGATCAGTGAGTCCTCGAACCATTCAAGCGGCTTTTCATTGGCGAGCTTGTTCACCACCGTCGGCGCGACACGCGTGTCGACCGGGCCTCCCATCAACGTCATCGTGCGCGGCTGCGCAGGATCCTTGTCCTGCGCCATCAGCGCCACGGCGGCGAGCGTCGGGACGCAGGGCTGGCAGACCGCGAGCACGTTGCTGCCGGGGCCGAGCTGCTGCAGGAAACGGATGACGTAATCGGTGTAGTCATCGAGCCCGAAGCGACCCTCCGTCATCGGGACGTCGCGGGCATTCTTCCAGTCGGTGATATAGACGTCATGGTCGCGCAGCAGCGTTTGCACCGTCGATCGGAGTAGAGTGGCGAAATGGCCCGACAGCGGTGCGACGACGAGCAACTTGGGCTGCGGTGCCTGGACGCCATCCTTGGCAAAATGCAGCAGCTCGCAAAACGGCAGGTCCGCCACGACCTCTTCGCGCACCGGCTCGAGCGAATTGCCGCATAGCACCGACTCGATCTCATAGGGCGGACGGACATGTGTGACCTTGGCGCCTTCGAAGACGTCGAGCAGCGCAAAAATCCGGCGCGGGAATGCTTCATCACCCAGAGTGCCGAGACATGTGTCGCGCCACTGCAGCGCCGCCGTGGCCGCCCAGCGGGGAGCCAGCATCATCTCACTCCAGGCCTGGAACGCGCTGTAGAGCATTTTTCCCTTTTGAGCCGCCGCCGGTGCGATTCGGCTTCTGTACATGAACCCTATATGCGCATATTTGCTGCACTGCACCATGCGCAAATGTGCAGAGCGGGAGCTGGCATGCAAAAACCGACGCTTACGATCTCGAGCAAGACCTATTCGGCCTGGTCGCTGCGCGGCTGGCTGCTGTGCCGCATGGCGGGTCTGGACGTGGATCTCGTGCCCGTACCCAATGATGCGAGCGACCGCGCCGAGCTGTTGCTGCTCTCGCCCTCGGTGCTCGTGCCGCGCCTTACCCACGAAGGCATGAGCGTCTGGGATACGCTTGCGATCGCCGAGACGCTCAACGAGCTTTACCCCGATGCCGGAATGTTTCCCGCCGACCGGATCGCAAGGGCGCATTGCCGCTCGATATCCGGGGAGATTCATTCGGGATTTTCGAACCTGCGCTCCGCACTGCCCATGAACCTGAAGGTTCGCCACGACACCTTCCCGATTTTTTCGGGCGCCAAGCCCGATATCGAACGCATTGAGACGATCTGGCAGGAATGCCTGACACGCTATCGCGGCAAGTTCCTGTTCGGCAAGAAGCCGACCGTGGCCGATGCGATGTTCGCGCCGGTGACCCAGCGCTTCCTGAGCTATGCGGTGCCGATCTCGCCAGAATGCATGTCCTATTGCGAGACGATCACCGCATGGAAGCATATGGCCGAATGGATCGCCGCAGCGCGTGCCGAGCCCGAAGAGATGGAAGAACTCGAGGTGGAATTCTGAACGCCTTCGCTAGAAGGGCGGATTGCGAAGGGAGATGAAGGCAAATGGCCTATTGGCTGATGAAATCCGAACCGGGCACCTACAGCTGGGCCGATCTGGTGCGCGACGGCAAGACCGAGTGGGACGGCGTTCGCAACCCGACCGCGCGAATCAACCTCAAGGCGATGCAGGTCGGCGACGAGGCGTTTTTCTACCATAGCGGCGAGGAGCGGGCGATCGTCGGCGTGATGCGCGTAAGCCGCGCGTGGCGACCCGATGGAGCGGACGGCGCCTGGGCTTCGGTCGAGGTCGAACCGGTGCGACCGCTGAGGACGCCGGTGCCCTTGAAATCGGTCAAGGCGGACGCGCGTCTCAAGACGATCGAACTGGTCCGCCAGTCCCGGCTTTCGGTCTGTCCGATACGTCCCGAGGAATGGGACATTGTGCTTGGGCTCAGCGCGGAGGCGTAACCGAATTGCTGGCGTTGGCGGGAACGGCCCGCACGGCCCCGACATTGTCGACAGCCGTGACGCCGCGCGGCTCGAGCAAGGCGGCTGTCTCGATCGTGTCGAGCGCCCGGCGCGCACTGACGTAGCGCCGCGCAGCCAGGATCCAGTCATGCGCCTTGTCCTGGCCCGGCAGGCGGATGACCTCTGTTAGCGCTACATCGACCTGCCCCGCGTCCAGCCGCGACTTTGCGCGCGCCAGGCGCTCGCTCGGGATCGTCGAAGGCACGCCCGCCTGTCGGACCGTCACGAGGCCGCCCAGCTCTGCCCGGAAGGCGCTCCACCAGCTCTGGTCCGGCCCTCCGCCAGTCAGCGCCGGCCCCACCTTCTGAAGTCCTTCCTGGAGCTCCGCGAGCGTGACGGGCTGACGCGACGCGGTCAGGATCGTCGCTACTGCCTCGGGCTGGGTCGTGCCGAAGCGCTGGCGAAGCAGGCCTTCGAGATAGTCGAGGCGCGCACCGCGATCGAGCGCGCGGCGCGCCGCGAAGGCGATCAGCAACCCCTCGGCCCGGCCGGCATTGCCGACGGCCGCGCGCGTCTGCGTGTCGATGCGCGCGATCTTCTGCTCGAGCTCTTCGACACGTCGGCTCGTTTCGGCATCTGCTACGGCCTGCGGCGTCGCAGGTGCAATCCTGACCGGCGGAGAGACGATCACGCGCTGCGGCTCGACGGCTGCCACTGCAGGCTTCACGCCGATGAAGGCGGCCGCCGAACTCCAGTGCACCAGCGCCCACCCCATCGCTACGAGTCCGATCAGGAAAGCCAGCAACGCCAGGACGAGCAGCGACAGGAAGGAACGTGGCCGCGCGCCTTCGCTTTCCGCTTCGTAATAATCGGTGCTCATCCGGCCCTTCCCGTGTCGCCGCCCGCAGTCTTGCACAGCTTGGCCGCAAGCTCCAGCAATGCCTCGTCGCGCGGCTTTGCGGCCGCAACTTCGTCGCGCCAGCCTTCTCCGGCGGCGCGCAGGGCGGCATCGCTGATCGCAGCGACCCTTATTCCTGCTCGCGGCAGTCCTGCGTCATCGACGAGGGCACCAAAATGTCTGGCTGACCGCGGCGAATGAAGCAGGGCGATCGCGCCGTCGTTCAGTGCCTTTTTCGCAGCATTCGGAAGCGGTGCGATTTCGTCGACGGCATAGACGATACGTCGCACTATATCGAACGGCGCGTCGAGGGGTTGATGCTCGCGCCCACACAAGTGGAGCGCGCGCGCGACTCCTTCCTTCGCCATCAGGGCCGCGAGAGCGACGGCGCCGCCGTCGCCTGTCATAACATTGGCAAATCCAGCTTCCCGTGCGCCAGCCGCCGTGCTTTCACCGATCGCAAAGCAAGGCAGGCCCAGAAACGGCCGCCGCCCTTCACCGGCCAATCGTGCGGCGTGACCGCTCGTCAGCATGATCGCGTCGAAACCGGCAAGGTCCGGCGGTGTCCAATCCACGGCTTCGACTTCGAAGATCGGCGCAGCCAGCGGGTCGAGGCCGAGCATGCGTGCCCGTTCGACCGTGGCGCTCGCACCGGGTTCGGCGCGGACTACGAGAATAGAGGTCATGCGGCGAACAGCGCGCGCAGGTTCGCCGATGCCCGTTCCAGCAGCGTGCCGGCCAGCGCCGCCGGCGCCACCTTGTCACCCGCCGCGAAACGTGTCTCGGCCGCTTCGTATTCACGGCCGTCTTCACTCAATATCTCGGCGCGGAGCCAGATCGAGCCATCCTCCCAGACGGCCAGGCCTGCAATTGGCGATCGGCAGGTGCCGCCGAGCGCAGCAAGCAGATCGCGTTCGGCAGTGACGCAGGCGTGGGTCGGCCGATGGTCGATTGCGGCAAGCAGTGACTCCAGAGTGCGATCGCCAGTTCGGATTTCGATGCCGATCGCGCCCTGCGCCGGCGCCGGCAGCATCTCTTCCGGGCTGATCGTGGTTCCGACCGCCAAGTCGAGGCGATCCAGCCCCGCGGCGGCGAGCAAAGTGGCGTCCGCTTCTCCCCGCGCAATTCGATCCAGCCGCGTTGCGACATTGCCTCGGAATGACATGATGATGAGGTCGGGCCGAATGCGCCGGAGCTGCGCCGCCCGCCTTGGCGAGGAAGTTCCGACTCGAGCGCCGTTCGGCAGGCCGGTGATGCTTTCGCCCCCGATCAGGCGGTCGCGCACGTCGGCACGCGGCAATGTGGCGGCGATCGTCAATTCCGCCGGACGAATCGTCTCGACGTCCTTCATCGAATGCACCGACAAATCGGTGCGGCCGTCGAGCAGGCAACGGTCGAGTTCCTTGGTCCACAGCGCCTTGCCGCCGATGTCGGCGAGCGGCCGGTCCTGGATAATATCGCCGCTGGTGGTGATCGGTACCAGCGTCACCGCCTCGTCCGGCCAGCCATGCGCGCGGCGTAATGCCTCGGCCACCATAGTGGCTTGGGCGAGGGCGAGCGGCGATCCGCGCGTTCCGATGCGTAGCGGCCGGTCCATGCGACGCTTGTGCTAGCCGCTTCGCCGATGGCAGGGAAGCCGCGCATGAGCCTGATCCTTGGCATCGAATCCTCCTGTGACGAAACGGCGGCGGCATTGGTCACCTCGTCGGGGAAGATTCTCGCGCATCGGCTGGCCGGTCAGGAGGTGGCGCATCGCCCTTATGGCGGCGTCGTTCCCGAGATCGCGGCGCGCGCGCATGTCGAAATCCTGCCAGCCTTGATCACCGGTGTATTCGCCGAGGCAGGCATCGCTCTCGCCGATGTGGATGCGATCGCGGCGACCGCCGGTCCCGGGTTGATCGGCGGCGTGATGGTCGGGCTCGTCATGGCCAAGGGACTTGCCTTGTCCGCGGGCAAGCCGCTGGTCGCGGTCAACCACCTCGAGGGCCATGCGCTTTCGCCATTGCTGTCCGATCCCGCGCTGCGCTTTCCCTATCTGCTGCTGCTCATTTCGGGCGGGCATTGCCAGCTCTTGCTCGTCCAGGACGTCGGATCGTTTCGCAGGCTGGCGACGACGATCGACGATGCCGCCGGCGAGGCGTTCGACAAGAGCGCGAAGCTGCTGGGGCTCGGCTATCCCGGCGGGCCCGCTATCGAGCGTGCCGCGATCGAAGGCGACGCGACGGCGGTGCCGCTGCCGCGGCCTTTGGTCGGATCGAGCGAACCGCACTTCTCCTTCGCGGGGCTAAAGAGCGCGGTGCTGAGAGCGTATGAAAGCGGAGTTTACAGGCCCGTCGACATCGCCGCCTCGTTCCAGCAGGCAGTGGTCGATTGCCTGGTCGATCGCAGCAGGCGTGCGCTTGCCGCCTGCGAGGCGCCAACCGCGTTCGTCGTTGCCGGCGGCGTCGCCGCAAATCAGGCGATCCGCGGCGCACTCGCCGGTCTTGCTGCAGATCATGGGCTGCCCTTCGTTGCGCCGCCGCTCTGGCTTTGCACCGATAATGCGGCGATGATCGCATGGGCCGGTGCATTGCGCTATGAGCGCGGCATGATCGACGGCTTTGATGCGCCGGCGCGGGCGCGCTGGCCTTTGGACCCGGCCGCCGAGCCGGCGCGCGGGGCGGGGGTCAAGGCGTGATGGAGCGGGTCGGGATCGTCGGCGGCGGCGCCTGGGGAACCGCGCTGGCGCAGGTTGCTTCGGCGGGTGGCGAAACCTGGCTCTGGGCGCGTGAAGCCGAGGTCGTGGACGCGGTCAATCAGCGCAGTGAAAATCCGATGTTCCTTCCGGGTATCGCGTTGAGCCCGGCGATCCGCGCGACCGCCGATCTTGCCGATCTAGGCCGATGCGATGTGCTTCTGGTCGTGACGCCCGCACAGCATAGCAGGGCGGTTCTGGATGGACTGCCATCGGCCGGTACGCCGCTGATCCTTTGTTCCAAGGGTATCGAGGAAAGCAGCGCGAAGTTCATGCATGAAGTCGCCCGCGATGCGCGGCCCGACGCTCCGCTTGGCGTGCTTTCCGGTCCCACCTTCGCCGACGAGGTCGCGCGCGGATTGCCGACCGCGTTGACGCTGGCGGTGGAGGATCGCGCGATCGGCGAGGCGGTGCGTCAGCGGATCGCGCGGCCCGCCTTCCGGCTCTATCTTTCCGACGATATCGTGGGCGCCGAGATCGGCGGCGCGGTCAAGAACGTCCTCGCCATCGCGTGTGGCGTGGTGGAAGGGCGTGGCTTGGGCCAGAACGGCCGCGCAGCGCTCATCTCCCGCGGATTTGCCGAGATGACACGCTTCGGGCTTGCGCGCGGCGGGCGCGCCGACACTCTTGCCGGCCTTTCGGGGCTGGGCGATCTGGTGCTGACCTGTTCCTCGACCAGCTCGCGCAACTTCAGCCTCGGCAAGGGTCTGGGCGAAGGCAGGAAGGCGGCCGACCTGCTCGCCGATCGCAAGACCGTGGCCGAGGGCGCGTTCACGGCACCAGTTCTGCTGCGGGCGGCCGCCGACATCGGGGTCGACATGCCGATCGTCGCCGCGGTCTGCGCCCTGCTCGAAGGGCGGATGGGCGTGGATGAGGTAGTCGAGCGCCTGCTCGCGCGGCCACTTCGGCCGGAGGGCGGCTGACGCCGGGCTAGAAGTCCCAGCAGATTCCCTTATTTTCCCAATCGCCGTAGCGGGTTGGCTCATTGCCTCTGGGGCCACCTTCCTCAGGCTCCGGCCGAGCCGCTTGCGGTGCAGGCACCGGAGGGCTTTTCGACAAGCGGCTGGGTGGCTTGAGATGAGGCGGGCGTCGGCCAGACATGCTCTTTCCGATTTGAACTGAAACGTTACAGACACCACATTTCGGGCGCGGGAGGCAATTTGGCAAGATGAACGGCTGCAAGACGCTAATGCTACTCTCGTACGACCCGAGTGGAACTTCCGGCTGAGCCGCGTTGATCCCGTCGGCGTCGGCTCGCGCCGGGCCGCGATGCGTCTGCTCGATGCGGTGCTTCGGAAGGGGCTTCCCCTCGAAGCGGCGCTCGACACCGCGGCCAAGGATCTCGATCGCGCCGATGACCGGGCGTTCGCGCATGCCATGGCGGCCGAGACGCTTCGCCATCTCACCGATCTTGATGCGCTTATCGACGGCGCCACGGCGAAGCCGCTGCCGGACGATGCGAAGGCAAGGTCAGCGCTCCGGCTGGCCCTTGTGCAGGCGCTATCGCTCGGGACGCCGCCGCACGCCGCCATTTCGACGATATTGCCGTTGATGGAGGGCGGCCCGCGACGCTTGGTGCATGGTGTGTTCGGAACGCTGGTGCGCAAGGGCGCAACGCTTCCGGCGCCGCCAAGCCTTCCGCTCCCTGTTGCGTTGCGCTGGGCCGCTGCCTGGGGCGACCAGATGGTGGAGGATGCGGCGAAGGCGCTGGCTGTTCCGCCGCCGCTCGACATAGCATTCGCCCCCGGCCAATCGATTTCCCTCGAAGGCGTCAGCTTGATGCCCGGACACCTCCGCGTAGCCCGCGGCGAGGCTGTTGCCGGGCGGGCCGGCTTCGGTGAAGGCGATTGGTGGGTGCAAGATCTGTCCGCCTCGGTCCCGGCCCGCCTATTGGGTCCGGGCGAGGGTCGCGCCGCACTCGATCTGTGCGCCGCCCCGGGTGGCAAGACGATGCAGCTGGCAGCAGCCGGCTTCAAGGTGACGGCGGTCGATCAATCGGAAAGTCGTCTGGCACGACTTCGCGACAATCTCAGCCGGACCCGGTTGGCAGCTGAGGTCGTCGCTCGCGACGTCATGAAGTATCAGCCCAAGGGTCCGGTCGATGCGATCCTGCTTGATGCGCCGTGCTCGGCGACGGGGATTTTCCGGCGGCATCCAGACGTCCTCTATCGCGTTCGGCCATCTGCGATCAGGGAATTGGCCGAAATGCAGCAGGCGATGCTGGCGCGAGTCGCGCAATGGCTCAACCCCGGCGGCAGGCTGATCTATTCGGTCTGCTCGCTCGAACCGGAGGAGGGTGAAAGGGTAGCCGATGCCTTCCTTGCCGCCCATCCCGAATTCGTGATCGAACCCGTCGGATCGGGCGAACTTCCCGAAGGGATGCGCCCCGCCGCGGACGGCAGCGTGCGGATCCTGCCAGGAACTCTGATGGAACAGGGCGGCGCGGACAGTTTCTATATCGCGCGGTTCCGGCGAAATAGCTGAGGATAAGTCGGCGCGCTTTCTTGCCCGGTGCGAATCCTAGAGCTAGGGACTTTATGTGCAGCAGCCCGTCCGTATCAGCCCCTCGATCCTGTCGGCCGATTTCGCACGGCTCGGCGAGGAGGTCCGGGCTATCGACGCGGCTGGAGCCGACTGGATCCACGTCGACGTCATGGACGGGCATTTCGTCCCCAATCTGACGATCGGACCGGGCGTTATCAAGGCGCTGCGGCCGCACACCACCAAGCCGTTCGACGTCCATTTGATGATCTCGCCGGTCGATAATTTCCTCACTGCCTTTGCCGAGGCTGGCGCCGACATCATCACCGTCCATCCCGAGGCGGGACCGCATCTCCATCGCACGATCCAGCACATCAAGTCGCTGGGCAAGAAGGCGGGCGTATCGCTCAATCCGGCGACCCCGGCCAAAGCGCTCGACTATGTGCTCGAAGAGGTTGATCTGGTGCTGGTGATGAGCGTCAACCCGGGCTTCGGCGGCCAGAGCTTCATCGACAGCCAGCTTCGCAAGATCGAGGCGATCCGCAAGCAGATCGACGCCATCGGCAAGGCGATCGATCTCGAGGTCGACGGCGGGATCGACGCAGGCACGGCGGCGCGCGCCATCGCTGCTGGCGCAGACGTGCTGGTAGCCGGGACTGCAACGTTTCGCGGCGGACCTTCCCATTATGCCGATAATATCCGGGGGCTTCGCGGACAATGAGCCTGATCGAGCGCATCGAATCGGAGGACGGCGACCAGCAGATCGAACCCGGAAAACGCCTGATCCGGGCCGACGACACCGGCGTCAGGCTTGCGGAGCGGATCGTGTACGGGCTCCAGCGCCTCGCCTGGCGCATGCCATTCGCGACGGTCCGGCTGAAGTCGCGCGCGCCGCTCAAGCTGCTTGCCGTTCCCAAGGATCCGGTCGCCGGTGACAAGGCAATCGGCGAGGCTTTGCTGCAGGGCCGGATGGTCTATGGCAGTGAAAGTGTGGCGGTCGAAGGCCTGGATTTCGACGATCCAGGATTGTCGAGCGCGTTTGCCGATCACCTGCACAGTTTTGCCTGGCTGCGCGACCTCGCCGCTGCCGCGACGCGCGAAAAGGGCGCGCGGCTTGCCGAGCGGATCACGCGGCACTGGCTCGACACCTATTCGCTGCGGCCCGACGAGGATGCATGGCGGCCCGATCGCTGGGGGCGTCGGATCCTGTTCTGGACATCCTATGCGCCCTACATCCTGTCCTCGCGCGACATGGTCTATCGGGCCACATTGCTCAACACGTTGGCTCGCGGTGCCCGTCACCTCGAAAATTTCGCCGACAAGGTACCGCCGGGCCTGCCCCGGATCAGTGCCTGGGCAGGCGTGATCGCTTCCGCGGTGGTTGTTCAGGGCGGACCGGCACGGCTGAGCTACGGCCAGGCAGGCCTTTACCGTTCGCTGTCGGCGGCGCTGCACGATGATGGCGGACTAATCAGCCGTTCGCCGGTCGAACAGCTGCAGCTCGTCGAACTGCTGGGCCAGCTTCGGACGGTCTATTATTCCGGGCGTCGGGAAATACCCGAACGCCTCGCTGATCTTTTGTCCAGCACGGTTGCCGCGCTGCTCGCCGCGACGCTTGGCGATGAGGCATTGTCGAGCTGGCAGGGCGGCAACATGATGTCCCGCCGCCGCGTCGCTGCCGCCGTCGAAGCTTCGGGCGTGCAGAGCCGGCCGCTTCGTCAGGCCCGCGGATGGGGCTATCAGCGCCTCACTGCGAAGAACAATGTCATCGTCTTCGATGGAGCGCCGCCGCCGGCAAGGCGGGCCGGCGCGGGTAGCTGCGCATCGACACTGGCATTCGAGTTCAGCGACGGTGCCAATCGAATCGTAGTCAATTGCGGCGGCGCCGACCCTTGGGCCGGGACGCTGTCTCCGCAGCTCGGGCAATTGTTGCGCTACACGGCCGCGCATTCGACGCTGACGCTGGGCGATCGCAACTCGACCGCGATCCTTCCGGGCGGTGCGCTGGGGAGAGGTGTGTCGCAGGTCGAGGTGTTGCGCGACGAAGGCGCCGACGGAAACTCCGTGGAGGGCAGCCACGACGGCTATGTGCGCCGGCTCGGTCTGCGGCATGAGCGCAAGCTGATCCTCTCCGCCGACGGTAGCGAGCTCAAGGGTCAGGATAATCTGTGGTCGGCGAACAAGCGCCGGCGGCGCGGCGAGCCGGTTCCTTTCGCAGCGCGGTTTCACCTCGCGCCCGGCATCGAGGTCGCCATCACCGCCGACGGGCAGGGCGCACTGCTGCGCATTCGCGGCGGCAATGCCTGGCAGTTTCGCTGCCATGAGGGTACCCTTGCGATCGAGGACAGCCTCTGGCTCGATGGCGCGGGTGTTCCCCAGTCCAGCTCCCAGCTGGTGATTACCGGAGAATGCCCGCCGGCCGGCATGACCCTCGGCTGGCAGTTCCGCCGCGCCGGCTGAGATTAGAAAGAAACGATGTGATGGATCAGGTGAAGATCAGGCGCGCGCTGCTGTCTGTATCGGATAAGAGCGGGCTGGCCGATCTCGGTGCCGCACTTGCCCGCCACGGCGTCGAGCTGGTTTCGACCGGCGGAACGGCCAAGGCATTGCGCGAGGCGGGCCTCGAGGTGCGCGATATTTCGGACCTCACCGGTTTTCCCGAAATGATGGATGGCCGGGTCAAGACATTGCACCCCAAGGTCCACGGCGGTCTGCTCGGCGTGCGCGATGATCCCGAGCATGAAAAGGCGATGCGCGAACATGGCATCCCGGCGATCGATCTCGTCGTGGTCAATCTCTATCCATTCGCGCAAACCGTCGCGCGCGGCGCGGAGCGCGACGAGATCGTCGAGAATATCGACATCGGCGGGCCGTCGATGGTCCGGTCGGCTGCCAAGAATCACGCCTTCGTCGCGATCGTGACCGATCCGGCGGACTATCCGGCGCTGATCGAAGCACTCGACTCGAATGACGGAATGACGTCGTATGATTTCCGCAAGCTGCTTGCTTCAAAGGCTTTTTCAGCGACAGCTGCCTATGATTCGATGATCGCGTCCTGGTTCGCTTTCGCCGATCAGGGTGAAACGCTGCCCGACCGGCTGCCGGTCGTGATGCAGCGCGCCGAATCGCTGCGCTACGGCGAAAATCCGCATCAGTCGGCAGCGCTTTATGTGCCTGCCGCGCCGCAGGCGCGCGGCATTGCCCAGGCCGAACAGATGCAGGGCAAGGAGCTCAGCTACAATAATTACAACGATGCCGACGCCGCGCTCGAGCTGGCGGCCGAGTTTCGCGATGGCGACCCCGCCTGCGTCATCGTCAAGCATGCCAATCCGTGCGGCGTTGCGGTCGCCGGGACGTTGCTGGAGGCTTATCAAGCCGCGCTCGCCTGCGATCCGGTGTCGGCATTCGGTGGGATCGTTGCGGTGAACCGACCGCTGTCGCGCGCGGATGCCGAGGCGATCACCGGCATCTTCACCGAAGTTGTCATCGCGCCCGACGCTGACGCAGAGGCACGGCAGGCTTTCGCCGCGAAGAAGAACCTGCGGCTCCTCCTCACCGGTGAACTGCCTGATCCTGCCCGACCCGGCCTTACGCTCAAGTCGATCGCCGGCGGCTATCTCGTCCAGTCGCGCGACAACGGCCGGGTCGGCCGCGCCGACCTCAAGATCGTCACCAAACGCGCGCCTACCGAACAGGAACTTGCCGATTGCCTGTTCGCCTGGACCGTCGCCAAGCATGTGAAGTCGAACGCCATCGTCTATGCCAAAAATGGCGCGACCGCCGGAATAGGCGCCGGCCAGATGAACCGCGTCGAATCGGCACGCATCGCCGCGTGGAAGGCCAAGGATGCGGCCGAGCGCGCCGGCTGGGCCGAGCCGATGACGGTCGGCAGCGCGGTTGCGTCCGACGCTTTCTTCCCTTTCGCGGACGGCCTTCTCACGGCGGTCGAAGCCGGGGCAATCGCAGTCATCCAGCCTGGCGGCTCGATCCGGGATGAAGAGGTGATCGCGGCCGCCGACGAAGCGGGCCTGGCGATGGTGTTCACAGGAATGCGCCACTTCCGCCACTGAGTGGCGACGTCATGAACGCATTGCCGCGCTCAGCTCGGGTTTGTTGGCGATGTACCCGGCGCCGGAAGCTCGATCTCCAGCGATGGAGTCTTGCGGAACAGCATCCTGTCCTCGTGAGTGAACCCGCGCCGCCAGACAATCCACCCAAACGTGGCCAGCACGATTGGAATCCCGAATATCAGTTCGCCCCATTCGGGAATGAACGTCGCCAGCCAGCCGACCGCTGTAGCCCCCGCCGCTGCCCATACCAGCGCCCAGCGCCAACCGGATACCGGTGCGCCAAGCAGATGCGAGAGCAATCGCGCCTTGGCGATTGATGCGAACGCGAGCGCAAGGCACAATGCGATTGCCGGTGCGGCGGACTGATATAGTGCCTCCCCGAGACGCGGTACGAATGGTGAAAGTGCGCGCATCGCAAAGATCAGCGCTATCGCCAGCGCCACTTCGATGACGATCATCAGCGTGGAGATCATCAGGTTGCGATGGCGCGCGACATAGATAAGCGCAGCCTCGGACACCGCGGCAGTCGCTGCGATCACTTCGGCTGCGAGCAGGAACACGAGCGCCGCAGTGCCGCCGACAAAATGGGGTCCGACGAGCCCCATCACCGCTTCGCCCGGGATCCCAAGCGCAAGGGCCACTCCGGTCTGCGCGGCGATGATCCAGAAACCGACCTGCCGGACCTGACGGGCGACCGCCTTCTTGTCGCCTTCGGCCAGTTTCTGGGTGATCACCGGCCCCAGGATCGGGTCGAAACTTGTCTTGAGCTTCTGTGGCAGCGAGGCAACCTGCTGTGCGACATAATAAATTCCCACCACAGCCGGGCTGAAGAAAATCCCAAGCACGGCGATGTCGACGCGACGCGACCCCCATTCGATTGCGTCGGCTGCGGCCAGCGGTGTGTTACGGCGGGCGAGCGCCCACAGGCTTACCGGGTCGGGCCGCCACCCGCGTGGGCGCCCGTAAGTCCGGAACAGCGGCCACAGCGACGCGGCCCATGCCGCGACCATCGACAGCACATAAGAAAATATCAGGCCATCGCGGATCGACACGAAGGACATGGCGAAGGCTGCTATGCTGAGCGTCCACGGCTCGACGATCGCGCGCGCGGTGACCGTTGCCTGCACATTGTGGCGATAGGCCAAGGCCGCCAGCGCGACGTCGGATCCGGCGATCGCGAAGACGATCAGCGGCAGCAGCCATTCGAGGCCATAGATCTTGCTGTTCGGGAACATTGCCTGCGGGAACAGGCCGAGCACGACCGTGGCGATGGCCGAGGCGACGAATGCAACCAGCATCCCGTCCCAGATCACGCAGACATGCGGCTTGTCGGTTGATGACAATTGCTGCGCAAGACCGCGTTTCAGTCCCAGTGTTGCAAGTTGTGCGGCAAATTCGACGATCAGGACTGCGTAGGCAAAGCGTCCCAGTTGCTCGGCTCCGTAGATGCGGCCGGCGATGAACAGGAACGGCAGGCGCGCCGCAAGCCGGATCAGGAAGCCAAGGAAATTAGTTCTTCCGCCCCGCGCGAGCGCGGCAAGATCATCCCCGCCCGCAGGCGGGTTGCTCCGGGCGTTCAATGCGCGGCGCCCCAATTCGGTCCGGTGCCGATTTCGATGCCCAACGGCACGCTGAGCGTGATCGCCGGTTCGGCTGCGGTTGCCATCACCGACCGGATCACGCTTACAGCAGCCTCGACATCGGCTTCGGGTACTTCGAACACCAGCTCGTCATGCACCTGGAGCAGCATGCGCACGCGTTCGAGCCCCTGGTCGGCGAGGGCGGGGCCCATGCGTGCCATCGCGCGCTTGATGATGTCGGCGCTGGTCCCCTGGATGGGCGCGTTGATCGCGGCACGTTCCGCGCCCTGCCGCTCATGCTGTACGTTCGACTTGATTCGCGGGAAATGGGTCTTGCGGCCGAACAAGGTCGTCGTGAACAACGTTTCGCGCGCCTTGGTCAGCGTTTCGCCGATATACGTGCGGATGCCCGGGAAGCGATCGAAATAGCGGTCGATAATGGCCTGCGCTTCGTCGGAAGTGACGCCAAGACGTCCGGCCAGACCCCAGCGCGAAATTCCGTAAAGTATTGCAAAGTTTATGGTTTTTGCTGCAGCGCGCGTGTCGCGGGTGACCTCGCCGAACAATTCGCCGGCCGTCATATTGTGGATGTCGGCGCCCGCCTCGAACGCCGCGCGAAGCTGCGGCACGTCGCAGATGTGCGCCGCCAGCCGCAACTCGATCTGGCTGTAGTCGGCCGACATCACGACAAACCCCGGCTCGGCGATGAACGCGTCGCGAATGCGCCGCCCAATCTCGGTGCGGATCGGGATGTTCATCAAATTCGGATCGGTCGAGGCGAGCCGTCCGGTCTGCGCGCCCGAAAGGCTGTAGCTGGTGTGTACCCGGCCGGTCTCGGCGTTGATCTGCTCCTGCAGCGCGTCTGTATAGGTGCTCTTCAGCTTGGTCAGCTGGCGCCAGTCGAGCACGAGCTGCGCGATCGGCACGCCTTCGCGCGCAAGCCGCTCGAGTTCAGTGACGTCGGTGGACCAGGTTCCCGACTTGCCCTTGCGGCCGCCGGACAGGCCCATTTGATTGAACAATATCTCGCCGAGCTGCTGCGGGCTGCCGATCGTGAAGCTGCAGCCTGCCTCGCCGCAAATCTGTTCCTCGAGCGCGGCGATCTGGATGTTGAACTCGGCCGACAGTCCCTTCAGCACCGCGCGGTCGACCTTGACGCCGTCACGTTCCATGCGTCCGATCACTGCAACCATCGGCCGATCGACCAGCTCATAGACGCGCGTGACCCGCTCATGCGGAAGGCGCGCCCTGAAGCGATGCCAAAGCCGCAAGGCGACGTCGGCGTCCTCGGCCGCATATTCGGTTGCCCGGTCGAGCGGCACCTTGTCGAAGGTGATCTGCTTTTTGCCGGTGCCGCAAAGGTCCTTGTAGGCGATGCACTCATGGTCGAGGTGCTTCTTGGCCAGATCATCGAGCGCGTGGCTGTTGAGGCCTCCCGCGTCGAGGTTGAAGCTCATCACCAATGTGTCGTCATAGGGCGCGATCCGGATCCCGCGCTTGTCCAGGATCACCCAGTCGAACTTGAGGTTGTGGCCGATCTTTAGGATGCTCTGATCTTCGAGCAACGGCTTCAGTCTTTCGAGCACCAGGGCGGTCGCCAATTGCGGCGGCCGGATCGCCAGCAGATCGTCCCCGCCATGTTCGAGCGGAATATAGCAGGCCTTGTTGCAGTCGGTGGCCAGGCTGATTCCCACCAGGTCGGCGGTGACGCAGTCGCGGCCGTTGGTTTCGGTATCGATCGCGACGTATCCGGTCGCGCGAATGTCGGCGATCCAGCGATCGAGCGCCGCTTCATCGGTCACCGTCTCATAGAGCGAGCGGTCGATCTTGGGCTCGGGCCTGACTTCGGCCTGTGTGGGTGTGTGCGCAGGCGCCGCGGTCGCGGCGCTGGCCTGACCGGCAAGCCGCGCGAGCAACGAGCGGAAGCCATGATGCTCGAGGAATTCGCGCAGCGGCTCTTCCGGGATCCCTTTCATCGAAAGCGCGTCCAATGGCTCCTGCAATGGCGAGTCGCAGATCAGTCGGACCAACTCGCGCGACATGCGCGCATCCGCGGCATATTCGATCAGATTGGCCCTGAGCTTGGGCTTGGTGATCTCGTCGACATGCGCGAGCACGCCTTCGACATCGCCATATTGCTGGATCAGCTGCGACGCAGTCTTGGGGCCGACTCCGGGAACGCCGGGGATATTGTCGACGCTGTCGCCCATCAGCGCGAGCACCTCGCCGACCTGTTCGGGCGGCACTCCGAATTTCTCGATCACCTCCTCGCGGCCGATGCGGCGGTCGTTCATCGTGTCGAGCATGTCGAGGCCCGGCTCGATCAGCTGCATGAGGTCCTTGTCGGACGACACGATCGTGACGTGCCACCCCTCGGCGAGCGCGGCCTTTGCATAGCAGGCGATGATGTCGTCGGCTTCCAGGCCGTCCTGCTCGATGCAGGGGATCGAAAAGGCGCGCGTGGCATCGCGGATCAGCGGAAATTGCGGGACGAGATCGGGCGGCGGCGGCGGCCGGTGCGCTTTATATTGATCGTACATCTGGTTTCGGAACGTGCTTTCCGAAGCGTCGAGAATGACCGCCAGATGGGTTGGCCCGTCCTCCCTGCCGAGGCTTTCGGCAAGCTTCCAGAGCATGGTCGTATAGCCATAGACCGCGCCGACGTTCAGGCCGTGCTTGTTGGTCAGCGGCGGCAAGCGGTGGTAGGCTCGAAATATATAGCTCGAACCGTCGACCAGATAGAGATGGGAGGGCATGCAAAGGACTTAAGGCTCAATCCGTCCGCCCGCAATGGTCCGGCATGAGCGATACGCGAGTCATTCCCTGTTCAACCCTTTCCTGCAAATTGAAGTCCATGGAATCGCAAATGAATCGAAGGATCGTGCTTGCCGGTCTCGCCTCGGCATTATGCGTGGCGTCCCCGGCACTCGAAGCCTCGGCCGGCAGATTCAATCCGACGCGCTTTTCGGTCGTCGTTCGTGGCAGTGGGCGTGACGCGATCATGATCCCGGGACTGACCGCCGGCCGTGACATCTGGAATGACGTCGTGGCGGCGCTTCCCGGCTATCGTTATCATCTGGTCCAGGTGGCTGGCTTCGCCGGCGAACCGGCGCGCGGCAACGCCCGTGGGCCGATCATCGCCGGGGTTGCCGAGGAATTGTCGCGCTATATTGCCGCGTCGCGGCTGCCCGCTCCGGCCATCGTCGGCCATTCGATGGGCGGGACGATCGGCATGATGCTCGCCGCGCGTCATCCCGATCAGCTCGGCAGGCTGATGGTGGTGGACATGCTTCCGCAGCCGTCAGGCCTGTTCGGCTCGACGCCGGACGGGGCGGCCGCAACGGCGACCCTGCTCCGCAACCTTGCGTCGACGCCGGGCGGGCGTAGCTTTGCCGCTTCGGTAATGGATTTCCTTGGCGATGGCCGACAAAGCGACCCGAACGTCGTGTCGCGCGTGGTCCAGGAACTGGCGACGATCGATCTGACCGCCGACCTGCGCCGCATGCGGGCGCCGGTGACCGTGGTCTATGCCTCGCCCGATCGCAGGGAGCAGGCGGTGATCGATCACCGCTTTGCCGCTGCCTATGGCGCGTCGTCCGGCATCCGGCGCGTTCGCGTCGACAACAGCGGCCACATGATCATGGTCGATCAGCCCGCCCGCTTCCGCGCCGCGCTGACTGCCTTCCTCAAACGCTAATCCGCCTTGGGCTCCAATATCGTATCGACCGCCTCCGGAAGCATGTCGGGGTAGTCGAGCGTATAATGGAGGCCGCGGCTTTCCTTGCGTGCCATCGCGGATCGGACGATCAGGTCGGCGACGTCGACCAGGTTGCGCAGTTCGATAAGGTCCGGACTGACCCGGAAATTCCCGTAATAATCCTCGGTTTCCTGGCGCAGCAGATTGACCCGGTGCAGCGCGCGCTCGAGCCGCTTGGTGGTCCGCACGATCCCGACAAAGTCCCACATGAAGCGGCGGATCTCGCTCCAATTGTGGTGGACCACGACTTCCTCGTCGGAATGCGTCACGCGGCTTTCATCCCAGGGCCGGATCGGCGGCGGCGGCGGCAGCTCTTGCCAGTGGGCGTTGATGTGGCGCGCCGCGGCAAGGCCGAAGACCAGGCATTCGAGCACCGAATTGGAGGCAAGGCGATTGGCGCCGTGCAGGCCCGACTGGCTCACTTCGCCGGCGGCGTAGAGCCCGGTGAGATCGGTACGCCCATCGAGGTCTACGACCACGCCGCCGCATGTGTAATGTGCGGCGGGGACGACCGGGATCGGCTGCTTGGTGATGTCTATCCCGAGCTCCAGCAGCCGCGCATGGATCGTCGGGAAATGGGCCTTCACGAATTCGGGATCGCGATGGCTGATGTCGAGGTGGACATAGTCGAGGCCAAGCCGCTTGAGTTCATGGTCGATGGCGCGCGCGACGATGTCGCGCGGTGCCAGCTCGGCGCGATCGTCGAAATCGGGCATGAAGCGGTGGCCGCTGCCCGGCAACTTCAGATGGCCTCCCTCGCCGCGCATCGCCTCGGTGATCAGGAAATTCTTGACGTCATGGTTGTACAGGCAGGTCGGGTGGAACTGGTTGAATTCCATGTTGGAAATGCGGCACCCCGCGCGCCAGGCCATGGCGATGCCGTCGCCGGTCGAGCCGCGCGGATTGGTCGAATAGAGCCACGCCCGGCTGGCACCGCCGGTCGCGAGGATGGTCGCCCGCGACGACAGCAGCCGCACGTTCCGCCGTTTGGTGTCAGCGGCGTAGACGCCCCACACATTATCCTCTCCGCCTTCGCCCGAACGGCGGTGGCGGCCGGTCACCAGATCGATCGCGACCATGTTGGGAATGAGGCGGATGTTGGGGTGCGACCGCGCCGCGCGTTCGAGCGCCTGCTGGACAGCGTAGCCGGTGGCGTCGGCGACATGGACGATGCGGCGGTGGCTGTGGCCACCCTCGCGGGTGAGATGCCAGCGCTCTGATTTGCCGGGATTGAACGGGACGCCCAGCTCGGCGAGGCGCTCGATTGCGGCCGGGGCATGTTCGACGACGAACTCGACCGTTTTGCGGTTGTTGAGCCCGGCCCCTGCGATCATTGTATCATCGATATGGCTTTCGAACGTGTCGCCGGGCTCCAGCACCGCCGCGATCCCGCCCTGCGCCCATGCCGTGGACCCGCCGGAGATGTCGCCCTTCGCCAGCACGCCGACGTTGAAGTGCGGCGCCAGGTCGAGCGCGGCGCTCAGTCCGGCCGCACCCGATCCGACGACGAGGACGTCGAAGTTAACGTCAGCCACGGCGACAGGCCGTCCGCAGGCAATCGGGGGAAGGACCGTCGGTCACGCGGCTGCTGCCGGATCGAGATTCGCTTGGCGCGTGAGGTTGAGGAACACATGCTCGAGATCCGCCTCGCGCGTCGAGACATCGACGATGCCAAGTCCCTCGCGCTGCAAAGCGGCAAGGACGTCGCCGGCATTCACGCGATCCTTGCGATAGGTGATGGCAAGCGTACGGCTGCCGATCAGCTCGATCTTGTCGAAGCTTGGGGAATCCGGCGCGGCATCGATGTCGCGGTCGACGGTGACCTCCACCGCCTTCTCCTGCGCCATCCCGACCAGCGTGCGCGTTGTTTCATTGGCGATCAGCCGGCCCTGGTTGATGATCGCGATCCGGTCGCACAGCCGCTCGGCTTCCTCGAGATAGTGGGTCGTGAGGACGACGGTCACACCCTGCGCGTTCAGGCTGCGCACATAGTCCCACAGCTGCTGGCGAAGTTCGATATCGACGCCGGCGGTTGGCTCGTCGAGCACCAGGATCGGCGGCGAATGGACCATCGCCTTGGCGACCAGCAGCCGGCGTTTCATCCCGCCCGACAGCGTGCGCGAATAGGCCTTCGCCTTGTCCTCGAGGTGCACCGCGCGCAGCAGTTCATAGGTCCTGCGCTCCCGCTTGGGGACGCCGTAGAGGCCGGCCTGCATCTCCAGCGTTTCGGCGGGCGTGAAGAACGGATCGAACACGATCTCCTGCGGCACGATACCGATCGAGGCCTTGGCATTGCGCGGATGCGCGTCGATGTCGAAGCCCCAGATCGCGACCGAACCGCCAGTCTTGTTCACCAGCCCGGCCATGATATTGATCAGCGTCGACTTGCCGGCGCCGTTCGGTCCAAGCAGGCCGAAGATCTGCCCCTGCGGCACGTCGAGGTTCACACCGGCGAGCGCGCGCTTGCCGGCGGAATAGACTTTTTCGAGCGACCGTATCTCGATCGCAGCCGGAGCGGGTGTGGACGCCATGGACAGCGCATAGCCCGTCATCGGTGCGCCGCAAAGCTGCAAGCGATCGACACCGAGCGCCGGGCATTCCGCACGCTCTTAATGGCCGATTCATGATCTCTGGCTATCACCCCGATCATGGTTTGATCGCCCCCGCCGTAGCGGGGTGCGGCAGGCACAGTTTGCGTTCGGCGGTCGGCGCTGCGTATCACGCGCCGGCCGCGACCATTGCAGTGATCAGATTTGGATCCTACAGCGCAGCCGATGGATCCGTTCGTTCCCGAGATCAGCATCGTCTCGACGCCGCGTGTCGCCTGTGACGGCGCCAGCAATGAACATCCCGCGCTCGGCCATCCGCGCGTCTATATGCAGATCGACGAGAAGGGTTATGTCGACTGCGGCTATTGCGACCGCCGCTTCATTCTCAAGGGCGGACCTGCAGACACAGCGAACGCCAAATCTCCCTGACGGACCAAATCCAGCTGACGGGGATGTACGGCGGGCGTAAGCCGCCTATATCGCTCTCATGACCGATATCGCCGATCCCCGCCGCTTCCTCTACCGACCCGACGGGCTCGATCCCGCCACTGTCCAGCGCCTCACCGCCGATGCGCTCAAAAGCTGCGACGATGGCGAACTCTATCTTCAATATACGGCGTCGGAGGCGTTCGGCTTCGACGATGGCCGGCTGAAGACCGCGGACTTCAACACCCAGGCGGGGTTCGGACTGCGCGGTGTTTCCGGCGAAACCACCGCATTCGCGCATGCCAACGAGCTTTCCGAAGCAGCGATCCGGCGCGCCGCCGAAACCATGGCTGTGCTGGATCCGACAGGAAGCGCGATTGCCGCGCCGCCGCGGCGGACCAATGCTACGCTTTACACCGATTCCGATCCGCTGAGCCTGGTGCCGTTCGCGCGCAAGGTCGAACTGTGCCAGACGATCGATGCTGCGGCGCGCGCGCGCGATCCGCGCGTCAAGCAGGTTACCGTTTCGCTGGCCGGCTCGTGGAGCGTAATCGACATCGTCCGCCCCGACGGCTTCGTCGGGCATGACGTGCGTCCGCTGGTACGACTGAACGTCCAGATCGTCGCCGAGCAGAATGGCCGGCGCGAGACCGGCTATTTCGGCATTGGCGGGCGCCGCCTTTATGATGATCTGTTCGAACCGGCGACCTGGAACCGGGTCATCGACATGGCGCTTGCCCAGGCGCTGGTGAATCTGGAATCGGTCGCAGCGCCGGCGGGCGAGATGACGGTGGTCCTCGGCCCCGGCTGGCCGGGCGTGCTGCTGCACGAAGCGATCGGCCATGGCCTCGAAGGCGATTTCAACCGCAAGGGTACCTCGGCCTTTTCCGGGCGGATCGGTGAGCGAGTCGCTGCGCCGGGCGTGACCGTGGTCGACGACGGGTCTATCGGCGGTCGTCGTGGCTCGCTTTCGATCGACGACGAAGGCTCGCCGACCCAGGCGACCACCTTGATCGAGGACGGCATCCTCAAAGGGTATATCCAGGACCGGCTCAATGCGCGGCTGATGGGCGTGGCGGCGACCGGCAACGGGCGCCGCGAAAGCTTCGCGCATGCGCCGATGCCGCGCATGACCAACACGTTCATGCTTGGTGGCAGCGAAGATCCGGGCGAGATACTGGCCCGTGCAAAGAATGGCATCTACGCGCGCAGCTTCGGCGGTGGGCAGGTCGATATCACCAGCGGCAAGTTCGTCTTTTCCTGCACCGAAGCCTATAAAATCGAAAACGGCCGGCTGGGCGCACCGATCAAGGGCGCCACTCTGATCGGCGACGGTCCGACCGTGCTCACCAAGGTCGCGGCGATCGGCAATGACATGGAGCTCGACGAAGGCATCGGCATCTGCGGCAAGGGCGGGCAATCGGTGCCGGCCGGTGTCGGTCAGCCGACCTTGCTGATCGAAGGGCTGACGGTGGGCGGAACCGCCGCCTGATGGCCGAAAGCTGGGTCCGCGACATCCTCGATTTCTGGTTTTCACTGCAGCCGGAACAATGGTGGAAATCCACCCCCGAACTTGACTCCGAAATCAGCGAGCGATTCCTCGACATCTGGCAGGAACAGCAGCAACGGCTGACCACTGACTTCCTCGGCGATGCCGATACCGCATTGGCCGCGATAATCCTGTTCGACCAGTTTCCCCGCAACATGTTCCGCGGTCATGCCGACAGCTTCGCGACCGATCACATGGCGCTCGCGATCGCCAAAGGAGCGATCGACCGCGGCTATGACGAAACGTTCGAACAACCGCGCCGCGGCTTTGTCTATATCCCGTTCCAGCACAGCGAGGACATGGCCGACCAGCGCCGCGCGTTGCTGCTGTTCACCGCACTGGGCGATGAGCACCAGCTTCGCTATGCTCATCGCCACCATGATGTGATCGCGCGCTTCGGGCGGTTTCCGAGCCGCAACGACGCGTTGGGCAGGGAATGGCGCCCCGAAGAGAGAGCGGCGGGCGACGTCGATCCCACACACTTATGAGCCTGGTCGAACTCCACCGCTTTGCGACGCCGATCGAAGCCGATCTGGCGCGTCTCAGGCTTGATGCTGCGGGGATCATCAGCATCGTGTTCGACGCGCAGACGCTCTACGCCAGCGTTGCCACGGGCGTGCGCCTTATGGTCGACGAAGACGATAAAGCGGAAGCCGAAAAGCTGCTGAGCGAAGACGAAGTCTAGCCCGCCAGAGCCTCAAGATACGGCCGCAGCGGCGACAGATCATAGCCCGCGCCGGCGGCCTGCTCGATAAGGCGATCTGCGTCGTCACCGGCCTGGGCACGCGCCAAGGCCCACATATAGGCCGACCGCGTGCCTGATTTGCAAAACGCGAGGGTCGTCCCGCCCCCGGCCGCCGAAAGTGCCTCGGCCATCGCGGCCACCGCGTCGGGCGGGAAGGCGCCCGCGACCGGGATGTGGCGATAGGCGATGCCCGCGGCTTTGGCTGCAGCTTCGATCGCGGCGGCGGCCGGCTGCCCCGGCTGCTCGCCATCGGGCCGGTTGTTGACGATCATCGTCACGCCCTGCGCAGCTGCCTCGGTGACATCCTCGGGAGCGATCTGGACCGATACGAGCATGCGCTCGTCAAGCTGCCGGAACATGCGTGTCTCCTTCGAAAGCGACGATGACCTCCAGGAAGGCGGCACCATAGCGGTCAAGCTTGGCCGCGCCGATGCCGGCGAGCCGGCTCAAGTCTTCGAGCCGGCCCGGTTTACGCGCCGCCATCTCGCGCAATGTGCTGTCGTGGAAGATCACATAGGGAGGAACGCCGGCTTCCTTCGCCAGTTCGCGGCGCCGCGCGCGCAGCGCATCGAACAAGGGGTCGTCGACATAGCCTGCTGCCGTGCCCGACCGGCTGCGGCGTGGCTTGCTCGGCGGAATGACCAGCGCGACCTGCTCCTCGCCTTTCAGGATGGCGCGTGCCGCCGGCCCGAACGAGAGTCCGCCATATTCGTCGGCGCGCAACGCATCGCGCGCGAGCAATGCGCGTGCGACCGGCTTGACCAGGGCCAGTTCGTCTGCGCCCGCGATTCCGAACACCGACAGCCGGTGATGGCCTTGCCCCAGCACCTTGTCGGTTTCCTTGCCCGCCAGGACATCCGTCAGATGGCCGAGCCCGAAACGCATTTCGGTTCGAAACGCGGCTGACAGCAACTTGCGCGCCGCTTCGGTCGCGTCGACGGTCGCGGGGGGGTAGAGGCAATTGTCGCAATTGCCGCAGCGCACGGGCGCGTCCTCGTCGAAATGGCGGAGCAGCAACGCGCGCCGGCACGACGCCGTCTCGACGAAGCCCGCGAGTGCGTTGAGCCGCTGACGTTCGCCGGGCCGCCGTGCGTCGGCGACTTCGGTCTCGACGCGGCGGCGTGCGCGCGAGAAATCCTCAGCGCCCCAGAACAGCCATGCCTGCGCCGGATCGCCGTCGCGGCCCGCGCGTCCGGTTTCCTGATAATAAGCCTCGATCGACTTGGGCAGGCCGGCATGCGCGACGAACCGCACATCGGGCTTGTCGATTCCCATCCCGAACGCGATCGTCGCGACCATCACCATATCCTCGCTCGCAACGAACGCTGCCTGCGAACGCGCGCGCGCAGCCGGCTCGAGCCCGGCATGATAGAGGCCGGCGGGCCGTCCGCCGTCGGAGATGCGGGCTGAGATCTTTTCGGCCGCGGCGCGGGTCGGCGCGTAGACGATGCCCGGGCCGGGCTGCTCGGCCAGCAATGTCTTCAGCTGTCCCGACAGATTATCGCGCGGCCGGACGTGGTAGCGGATATTCGGGCGATCGAAGCCGGCGAGGATCAGGCCATCATCCGGGATGCCCAGCTGGACCATGATGTCGGCGCGCGTCTGCTGGTCTGCGGTCGCGGTCAGCGCCAGCCGGGGAACGGCCGGATGCGAGTCGAGCAGTGGCCGCAGCAGCCGATAGTCCGGCCTGAAGTCATGGCCCCATTCGGATACGCAATGTGCTTCGTCGATCGCAATCAGGGCGAGCGGAAGCGACCGGATCAGATTGCGAAATCCCTCACCTGAGGCGCGTTCCGGCGCGGCATAGAGCAGGTCGAGCTCACCGCGCCGCAATCTCTCGATAACGTCCTGCCGATTGTCGTCGGCCGAGGTCAGTGCGGCCGCCCGTATCCCGAACGCGTCCGCGCTGCGGATCTGGTCGTGCATCAACGCGATCAGTGGCGAGATGACCAGCGCGGTGCCGGGCCGGACGAGCGCCGGAACCTGGTAGCAGAGCGACTTGCCCGAACCTGTCGGCATGACCGCGAGCGTGTGCTGGCCCGCAAGGACGCGACCGATCACCTCCTCCTGCACGCCGCGAAAGGCGGCGAAGCCGAAGGTGGTACGAAGGACATCAAGCGGATCGGTCACGTCGACCGGGCATAGGGGCAAGGCGGAAAGCTTTAAAGCGGATTGCGATTGCGCGCGGGCCGACAGTCGTCATCGACGCAGTCCCCTGTGCATTTCGTTGAAGAAACGAATCATTGCTGAATCGAGATGGGCAACAGTGATCGAAAAGAACAAAACCGGGAACTATGTACCAACACTCGTGTTTATTGAGTGGGATGAGGCTGTCAGTAGCGGAACAAAGGTCTTTATTGCTCGTCGAGGATGAGCCACTGGTTGCCATGGCCTTGGCTGACGCGCTCGAAGAATTCGGTTATCGCGTCAATTGCTGCGGCACCGGGTTCGACGCCTACAATTACCTTGAAATGGAAGATTCGATCGCGGTGATTGTGACCGACATCAAGCTTGGCGAAGGGCCAAACGGCTGGGATGTGGCACGCAAGGCACGCCAATGCTTTCCCGAAGCGCCGATCGTCTACATCACTGGTGACAGCGCTGCCGATTTCGGCGAGGAGAGCGTCCCGAAAAGCGTGCTGATCCAGAAGCCCTTTGCGTCGTCGCAGCTGGTCGCGGCGGTGTCGTCGCTGTCCAGCTAATCTTATCGACGATTATTCTGCCGCTGCGGCTGATTCTTCTTCGCGCTCGCTTTGCTGGCGTTCCCACATTTCCGCATAGAGACCCCGCTTGCGCAGCAGCTGCGCATGCGTCCCGCGCTCGGCGACGCGCCCCTGGTCGAGAACGATGATCTGATCCGCGTCTACGATCGTCGACAGGCGGTGCGCTATGACGATGCTGGTGCGCCGGGCCGCGACGTCGTGCAAGGTGGTCTGGATCGCTGCCTCGGTGCGGCTGTCGAGCGCGCTCGTTGCCTCGTCGAGAATCAGGATCGGCGGATCCTTGAGCAATGTCCGGGCGATAGCCACGCGCTGCTTCTCGCCCCCGGAAAGCTTGAGGCCCCGTTCGCCGACCGGCGTATCATAGCCTTCGGGGAGGCTGGCGACGAAGTCGTGAATGGCCGCGCCTTTTGCCGCCTGCTCGATTTCGGCCTGATCCGCATCATCCTTGCCGTAGCCGATATTGTAGCCGATCGAATCGTTGAACAGGACCGTGTCCTGCGGAACGATGCCGATCGCGCGTCTCAGGCTGGCCTGACGAACCTTGGCGATGTCCTGGCCGTCGATCACTATCCGCCCCGCCGTTGGCTCGTAGAAGCGGAACAGCAGCCGCGACAAAGTCGACTTGCCGGCACCCGATGGTCCGACGATCGCGGTCATATGGCCGGGTGCGATGTCGAGATCGATTCCGTCGAGGATCTTCCGGTCGTCTTCGTAGCCGAAGTGAACATTCTCGAAGCGCACGTGGCCGGGTCCAACGTTCAGATCCGCCGCTTCTGGCGCATCGACGATCTCGGCTTCCGTGTCGACGATCTCGAACATCTGCTCCATGTCGATCAGGCCCTGGCGGATGTTGCGATACACCCAGCCGAGCATGTCGAGCGGGCGGAAAAGCTGGGCGAGCAAGGTATTGACCAGGACGACGTCGCCGGTGGTGAACATGCCGCGGCTCCAGCCCCAGACCGTATAGCCCATTGCTGCAGCCATCATCAGGTTTGTGATAAGCGACTGACCGATGTTGAGCCAGGCGAGCGACACCTCGTTCTTGACCGCATTGTCGGTGTAGGCGCGGATCGCCTGCCCATAGCGCCGTACTTCGCGGTCCTCGGCCGAGAAATATTTGACCGTCTCATAGTTCAGCAGCGAATCGACCGCACGCGCGATCGCGAGATTGTCGGAATCGTTCATCGACCGGCGTACGCGCGATCGCCAGTCTGTGACCACACGGGTGAAAGCGACATAAGCGACCACCATCACCAGTGTTCCGACCACCAGTCCCGATCCGAACTTGATACCGAAGATGATGCAGGTTGCGCCAAGCTCGAAGATCGTCGGCGCAATGTTGAACAGCAGAAAATAGAGCATCATGTCGATGCTCTTGGTGCCGCGCTCGACGATTTTGGTCAGCGACCCGGTACGCCGCTCGAGATGATATCGTAGCGACAGCCGATGCACGTGACGGAAGACGGTTTCCGAAAGGCGCCGCGCCGCATCCTGCCCGACGCGCTCGAAAATCGCGTTTCGGATATTGTCGAACCAGACCCCGGCAAAGCGCGCTGCGGCGTAAGCGGCGACCATCGCAATCGCAAGTCCGACGGCGGGCTCCATCCCCGGCGTCATGCGATCGATCGCCGCCTTGTAGGCGAACGGCATTACGAGCGTGGCGCCCTTGGCGACGAACACCAGAATCAAAGCGATGACGACCCGGGCCTTAAGCGCCGGATGCCCGGCTGGCCAAAGGTAGGGAAGGAAGCGCAGCAGCGGCCTCCAGCCCGGCTCGCGCCGCTTTGTCGGGTTCGTCTCTTCAGGAGGCATGTTCGTCTAAGTAGTACTGCTGATAGCGAAGGCCAAGTTATGGGTGCGAAACAACTGGAACCGGCACGATTTTCCATTGGTTGTGCGCTTGTTCCCTGGAGTGAAGCAGATGGGCCCGGCATATTTTGTTCTGGCGATATTGGGTTGTGGCGAGGGTGAAGCTACCTGTCAGCAGGTTGCCGTCACCGACGCGGTCTATGCTAGCGCCGCCACTTGCTCCGCTGAAACCGCCCAGGCGGTGGAGCGCTATCAGAATATCGATTATCCGGTGGTGGTCGCCGAATGCCATCGTGCGAGTGCCAAGCAGGCGTCGCAGCTTCGCGCCCGCGACGTGAAGCTGCCGGAGCCAGACCAGGCACCGGTGGCAGAGCGCGCGGTCTACAAGGGTAGTGCCGTCGGGGTTTGACTTTCACGCGCCTGGAAAATCGTCCTGAAAGAATAGGTTGCGCGCTAGGAACCGTGTTGGCGGACGCGTGTTTTCCATGCTGGAGCGGCGGACTGCGTCTGCACCGGCCCGAGGAGCGCGTCATGGCTGACACCGACACGATCGACATGATTCATGAGGATCAGTTGCCCGGGCACGAAAGCGCGCTCGAACCGAAGCCGCAATGGGAGCCGCGCTATCCCGGCTCGGGGCGGCTCGACGGCAAGGTCGCGCTGATCACCGGCGCCGACAGCGGCATCGGCCGCGCGGTCGCGGCATTGTTCGCGCGCGAAGGCGCCGACGTCGCGATCCTCTATCTGTGCGAGCATGACGATGCCGAGAAGACGAAAGGGATTGTCGAGCGCGAAGGCCGCCGCGCCATCACGATTGCCGGGGATATCGGCGATGGCGACTTCTGCGCGCGCGCCGTTCAGAAGGTGATCGAGAAGTTCGGACGGCTCGACATATTGGTGAACAACGCCGGTGAGCAGCATCCCGACAAGGACATCACCGACATCAGCGAGGAGCAACTGAAGCGCACGTTCCAGACGAACATCTTCGGCATGTTCTTCATGACCCAGGCCGCGCGGCCGCATCTCAAGGAAGGCGCGGCGATCATCAACTGCACCTCGGTGACCATGTACCAAGGCTCCAGGGAGCTGCTGGACTATAGCGCGACCAAGGGCGCGATTACGGCCTTCACGCGTTCGCTGTCGGAGAATCTGGTAGGCAAGGGAATCAGGGTCAATGCCGTAGCCCCGGGCCCGATCTGGACGCCGCTCAATCCGAGCGGCGGCGCGTCGCCCGAGAAGCTCAAGGACTTCGGCAAGGGCACGCCGATGGGCCGGCCGGGCCAGCCGAACGAGGTCGCCCCGAGCTTCCTGTTCCTGGCCTGCGAGGATTCGTCCTACATGTCGGGCCAGGTGCTTCATCCGAACGGCGGGGCGATCGTCGGCAGCTAGCGTCTACTTTTCCCGCGAATCGTGGTACGTCATTCGTTTCGCGGAAGGGGGGCCGCCTTGATTGAGATTGCAGGCGCTCTGACAAACTCATGATCGACAATAAAACCGGGGTCGCTGCCCTCGTGACGATGCTTCGCGCCCGTGACACCTTGTCGGACGACGAAGAGCAAGTCCTCCACGACTCGGTGTCCGAAGTACGCGAAATTGCTGCCGGGAAGGTCATCGTTCGATCGGGGACAGATCTCGAGAACAGCACATTGCTCGCGCAGGGCATCATCGCCCGCTACAAGGACCTTGCCGACGGCGAACGGCAGATCCAGCAGCTGCAGGTCGCGGGTGATTTTGTCGACCTGCACGGTTTCCTGCTCAAGCGCATCGACCATAATATCGGCGCCATCTCGCATTGCCGCTTCGCGCTTGTCCCCCACGATCGGCTCAAGACGATCACGGAGCGCCACCCTCATCTCGCCCGCCTGCTGTGGTTTTCGACATTGCTCGATGCATCGATCCAGCGCGAAGCCACGCTCTCGGTCGGCCGCCGTTCGGCGTTGTCGCGAATCGCGCATATGATGTGTGAGCTGCGCGTGCGGCTTGAGATAGTGGGACTGGCGACCGTCGCCGGCTTCCAGCTCTCGATGACCCAGGTTGACATCGCTGACGCCACCGGCCTGACGTCGGTCCATGTCAATCGCATGCTCAAGCAGTTGCGCGACCAGAATGTCCTGACGTTCCGCAACGGCGAGGTCGAAATCCACGACTGGACCCGGCTTGCCGGGATCGCCGAATTCGATCCTGTCTATCTGCATCTCGAACGGCGAGCGCGCTGACATCATCTCGAAGGAGCATCCGCCAATGCGTACCGTCCTTATCGCCGCCGCGATCGCCGTGTCTGCCTCTGCATCCGCCTCTTGGGCGGTCCTTCCCGTCGGTGCGAAAGCGCCCGCGTTCCAGACCCAGGGTGCGCTCGGCGGGAAGAAATTCACCCTGAAGTTGAAGGACCAGCTCAGCAAAGGTCCGCTCGTTCTCTACTTTTTCCCGGCCGCTTTCACGCAGGGCTGCACGCTCGAAACGCGGGCGTTCGCCGACAATATCGACGCGTTCAGGAAGGAAGGCGCGCAGGTCGTCGGCATGGCGAACGACCCGATCGACAAGCTGGCCGATTTTTCGGAGAAGGAATGCCGGAGCACGTTTCCGATGGCGGTCGCAACTCCGGCCGTGATCGGCGCCTATGATGTGAAGATGCCGGCGCTGCCACAATTCTCACCGGAGGTTGCGGCCAAGATGGCGGGGCGTGCCAACCGAACGTCCTATGTCATCGCACCTGATGGACGTATTCTCTACGTTCACTCCGATCTCGACTATAAGGATCATGTGAAGAATACTTTGGCTGCGGTCAGGCAGTGGCGCGCCGCGCATCCCGTCAAAGGGTGATGGTGCTTTAGCCGCTTATGCGCCGGCCCTCGCGTTCGCTGCGGTGCCGGTCGATCAGCACGTCCGATTCTTCCGAGAGCCGCTTGGTCTGTTCGATACTGTCTCGCAACTGCCGCTGGCTGCGTTCGATATCGTCCAGGTTATTTTTCACGTTCCAGGGCTTTCGGTCACTGACAAGCATTTTCGCGGATAAGAATTCTTGATCTTGATCAAGGTTCCAACTGCTGATCAAAAGCTTGGGACAGTCTGCCGATAGCCCGCGCCGAACCGTTGGCGCCCTTTTCATCTGCTATTCGAACTCCATGATCACCGCGTCGACAGCCAGGCTTTCGCCCGGTTGGGCCAGCACCTTGGCGACAATGCTGGTCTTCGGTGCGCGCAGGATATTCTCCATCTTCATCGCCTCGATCACTGCCAGCGGCTGGCCTGCTTCGACCTTTTCGCCTTCCTTGACGTGGAGCGCGGTCAGCAGGCCTGGCATCGGGCAGATCAGATATTTCGAAAGATCGGGCGGTTCCTTCTCGATCATATGATGCGCGAGCATCGCGATATGTGCGGGAAAGGCCGAAACACGGTGTGAGGCGCCGCGCGTGGTCAGCCGCCAGGAACGACCGACGCGCGCAACCTGCACGATATGCGCACGGCCATCGATCGATCCGCGGAAGCGGCGCATTCCCGGCTGCCAGCTGGTGACGACCTGGGCCGGCGGGTCTTCGTCGACCGTGGCCAGGAAGCCGCCTTCATAAGTGTCGAAATGTACGCGGCGCTCGGCGCCCGCGATCCGGACGATCCGTTCGTCCACCGCTTGCGGCGGCCCGTTCAGCTGCCCGCTGATGGCGAAGCTGCGCTGCTCGGTCTCGCCGGCGACAAATGCCGCAATGATGGCAAGGTCGTGCAGCAATGTCTCGTCGGCAGGGGCGCCTTCGAATCCTTCGGGATATTCCTCGGCGATGAAGCCGGTGGTGAGTGCACCGGCGCGGAAACGCGGATGCTGCATCAGCGCCGACAGGAAATCGACATTATGGCCGATCCCCTCGATCAGGAACGAATCGAGCGCCTCGATCTGCTTGTCCATTGCCTCTTCGCGGGTTTTGCCCGCGGTGATCAGCTTGGCGATCATCGGGTCGTAATAGATCGACACCTCGCCGCCCTCTACGACGCCGTCATCGACGCGGACTCCCTCGCTCTCGGCCGGCGTCACATAGCGGATCAGGCGCCCGGTCGACGGAAGGAAGCCGCGATAGGGGTCCTCGGCATAGACTCTGCTCTCGATCGACCAGCCGTCGAGCCTGACCCCATCCTGCCCGAACGGCAGTTTCTCGCCGTATGCGACCCGGATCATCTGTTCGACCAGGTCGAGGCCCGTGATATATTCGGTTACCGGATGCTCGACCTGCAGGCGCGTGTTCATTTCGAGGAAGTAGAAGCTGCGGTCGCCGCCGGCGATGAATTCGACCGTCCCGGCGCTATAATAGCCGACGGCGCGTGCCAGCGCGACCGCCTGCTCGCCCATCTGCTTGCGCATCTCGGGCGTCACGAATGGCGAAGGCGCCTCTTCGATGACCTTCTGGTGGCGCCGCTGCACCGAGCATTCGCGTTCGTTGAGGTAGAGGATCGTGCCATGCTTGTCGCCGAGCAGCTGGATCTCGATGTGCCGCGGGTCCTCGACGAATTTCTCGATGAAGACGCGGTCGTCGCCGAAGCTGGCCAGCCCTTCGCGCTTTACGCTCTCGAAAGTCTCGCGCACGTCGAGGTCGGAATAAGCCAGCCGCATGCCCTTGCCGCCACCGCCGGCCGAGGCCTTCATCATCACCGGGTAACCGATGCCGTTGGAGATCTCGACCGCATGGTCGGTGTCGCGAATCTCGCCGATGAAGCCCGGAACGACGCTGACCCCGGCCGCTTCCGCGAGCCGTTTGGACTGGATCTTGTCACCCATTGCCGCAATTGCATCGGGTGGCGGGCCGACGAACGCGATGCCTTCTTGCTCGAGCAGGCGGGCAAAGCTCTCGCGCTCCGAAAGAAATCCGTAGCCGGGATGCAGTGCTTCGGCCCCTGTCTTCTTGCACGCCTCGAGGATCAGGTCCGCTCGCAGATAGCTTTCGCTGGCGGGCGGCGGGCCGATCCGCACCGCCTCGTCGGCGAGTTGCACGTGCGGCGCGCGCGCGTCGGCGTCCGAATAAACGGCGACGGTCGCGATTCCCATCTTGCGCGCCGAACGGATGACGCGGCAGGCGATCTCGCCGCGATTGGCGATCAATATCTTTTTGAACATGCCGCTATTCCGCCGCCACGCGGGCTAGCTCTTCGTTGCTCATCGGTACCAGGCCAAGCTTGGCGAAAAGAAGAGCATCTGCATTTACCCCTGCATTACCGGTCGTAAGCAACTTGTCCCCCGTGAAAATGGAATTGGCTCCCGCCATGAAGCAAAGCGCCTGGGTGCTGTCGCTCATGCTTTCGCGCCCGGCCGACAGCCTGACCATCGAGCGCGGCATCAGGAGCCGGGCTACTGCGACGGTGCGGACGAATTCGATATCGTCGATCCGTGCTTCCGGCTGTGCGATCAACTTGTCGCCTAGCGACGTGCCCTCGATCGGCACCAGCGCATTGATCGGGACGCTTTCGGGGTGCTCGGGCAGGGTTGCCAGCGCATGCAGGAAGCCGATGCGGTCCGCGCGGCTTTCGCCCATTCCGACGATGCCGCCGCAGCACACCGACATGCCCGAGGCACGGACATGGGCCAGCGTATCGAGCCGGTCGTCATAGGATCGCGTGCTTACGACCTGGCCATAATATTCGGGCGAGCTGTCGAGGTTGTGATTGTAATAATCCAGCCCGGCTGCGGCGAGCCTGCCCGCTTGGTCTGGGGTGAGCATGCCGAGCGTCATGCATGTCTCGAGCCCCATAGCTTTGACGCCCGATACCATCGTGCAGAGCGCGTCCATGTCGCGCTCCTTGGGATTGCGCCACGCTGCGCCCATGCAGAAGCGTCCCGATCCCGATGCCTTGGCTTCGGCGGCGGCGGTCAGGACCGCCTCCGCCGCCATTAATTTCTCTGCCTTCAGCCCCGACTTGGCAAAGGCCGACTGACTGCAATAACCGCAATCTTCCTGGCAGCCGCCGGTCTTGATCGACAGCAGGGTCGAAAGCTGGACCTGGTTGGCCGCGTGCCAGCGCCTATGAACCTGCTGCGCTTCGTAGACGAGGTCGAGAAAGGGCAGGTCGAACAAGCCGGCAATCTCGCCCCGCGACCAGTCGGTCCTAGGCTCGCCGGAATGTGCGCGAACGGCAATGCTCTGCTGGACAGGGGTCATTCGGCCGCCTCGCTGATGCCTTCGGGTGGGATATTGTGGCCGAGCAGTCGCAGCACTTCGCCCGCCGCTACCACAAGGTTGGTGCCGGGGCCGAAGATCGCCTGGACGCCGGCATCGCGCAGGAACTGATAGTCCTGCGCCGGGATGACGCCGCCCGCGACGACCTTGATATCGCTGCGCCCGGCATCGCGCAGATGTCCGATCAGCTCGGGGATCAAGGTCTTGTGGCCGGCCGCGAGGCTAGATGCGCCGACGACGTCGACATCGGCCTTGATCGCCATGTCGGCGGCTTCCCGGGGAGTTTGGAACAGGGGTCCGGCGAGGACCTCGAAGCCGAGGTCTCCGAACGCCGAGGAGACGAGATTGGCGCCGCGGTCGTGACCGTCCTGGCCCATCTTGGCGACGAACATGCGCGGCTTTCGGCCTTTGCGATGCGCGACCGTCTGGACGCCTTCGATCAGGCTCATCCAGCGCGCTTCCTCGCCATAGGCGCCGCCGTATACGCCCTTCACCGGCGTCGGGCTGGTCACGTAGCGGCCGAACACATCCTCCATCGCCAGCGAAATCTCGCCGAGCGTCACACGCTTGCGAGCGCACTCGACCGCCAAACTTAGAAGATTACCGTTACCGCGCGCGCCTTCGCGCAGGGCATCGAGCGCGGCGGTGCAGGCGGCCTCGTCGCGGCCGGCCTTGACGCGGTTGATGCGGGCGATCTGGGATTCGCGCACCGCATGGTTGTCGACGTCGAGGATGTCGATATTGTCTTCCTGCGCGAGCCGGTATTTGTTGACGCCGACAATGACATCTTCGTTGCGGTCGATGCGCGCGGCGCGCGCCGCCGAGGCTTCCTCGATCATCGCCTTGGGCCAACCGGCGGCGACCGCTTTGGCCATTCCGCCTTCGGCCTCGACGCGTTCGATGATCTCCCACGCGCGGTCATGCAGTTCCTGGGTCAGCGCCTCGACATAATAAGAGCCGCCGAGCGGGTCGACGACATGCGTTATTCCGGTCTCTTCCTGGAGGACGAGCTGGGTATTGCGGGCGATGCGCGCCGAGAAATCGGTCGGCAGCGCGATCGCCTCGTCGAGCGCGTTGGTGTGCAGGCTCTGCGTGCCGCCGAGCGCCGCCGCCATCGCCTCGACGGTGGTGCGGATGACATTGTTGTAGGGATCCTGCTCGGTCAGCGACACGCCTGACGTCTGGCAATGCGTGCGCAGCATCTTCGAGCGTTCGTCCTTGGCGCCGAGATCGGTCATCACCCGATGCCACAGCTTGCGTGCCGCGCGCAGCTTGGCGACTTCCATGAAGAAGTTCATCCCGATCGCGAAGAAGAAGCTCAGGCGCCCGGCGAAGGCATCCACGTCGAGGCCCGATGCGATCGCCGCACGGGCATATTCGCGGCCGTCGGCGATCGTGAAGGCAAGTTCCTGGACCTGCGTCGCGCCAGCTTCCTGCATATGATAGCCGGAGATCGAGATCGAATTGAATTTCGGCATATGCGCCGATGTGAAGGCGATGATGTCGGAGATGATCCGCATCGATGGATCGGGCGGGTAGATGTAGGTATTGCGGACCATGAACTCCTTGAGGATGTCGTTCTGGATGGTGCCGTCGAGCTTTTCCTGGGGAACGCCCTGCTCCTCTCCCGCGACGATGAAGAAGGCGAGGATGGGGATGACCGCGCCGTTCATCGTCATCGACACCGACATCTGGTCGAGCGGGATGCCGTCGAACAATATCTTCATGTCATCGATCGTGTCGATCGCGACCCCCGCCTTGCCGACGTCGCCGGTGACGCGCGGATGGTCGCTGTCATAGCCGCGGTGGGTTGCGAGATCGAAGGCGACCGACAGGCCCTTCTGGCCCGCGGCCAGGTTGCGCCGGTAAAAGGCGTTCGACGCCTCGGCGGTTGAAAAGCCCGCATATTGGCGGATCGTCCACGGCCGGCCGGCGTACATCGAAGCGCGCACGCCGCGCGTGAATGGCCCGAAACCCGGCAGGCCGGGATCGATCTCGGCGACATCCTCGGCCGTGTAGAGCGGCTTGACGGAAATCCCTTCGGGCGTGTGCCAGGTGACATCCTTGCCCTTGAGTTCCTTGGCCGCGGCGGCATCCCAGTCGGCGCGGGTCGGCTTGTTGGTCATGACTCAATCCATTTGTCGGCCGGCTTGCGTCCGGCATCGATGCGTGCATCCGGATCTTCGGGCATCCTCACTTCTTCGGTGTCTCCATCAGCTCGATCAGCACCCCGCCCATGTCCTTGGGGTGGATGAAGATCACGAGCGTTCCATGTGCACCTATGCGCGGTTCGCCAAGCACCTTCGCGCCCTTGCCTTCAAGTTCGCGCTTGGCAACGTGGATATCCGGCACTTCGAAGCAGATATGGTGCTGCCCCCCGGCGGGGTTCTTTTCGAGATATTTGGTGATCGGGCTGTTCTCGCCCAGTGGCTCGAGCAACTCGATCTGGCTGTTCGGGGTATCGACAAAACAGACCCGCACGCCCTGTTCGGGCATGTCGAACGGTTCGTGGATCGCGCGCGCGCCAAGCATGTGCCGATACAATGCGACGCTGCGTTCGATCGACGGGGTTGCCACCCCGACGTGGTTGAGTGGGCCTATGGTCATCATCTGCCTCGCACTTCTCCCCTGACATTCTCAAAGCGGGATATTGTCATGCTTCTTCCATGGATTTTCGAGCATCTTGTCCTTGAGCTTCCTGAGGCCGAGCGCAATCCGGCGCCGGGTGGAATGCGGCATGATGACCTCGTCGATGAATCCCTGGCTCGCGGCCACGAACGGGTTGGCGAAGCGCGCTTCATATTCCTTGGTCCGGGCGGCGATCTTCTCGGGATCGCCGATATCCTTGCGGAAGATTATTTCGACCGCGCCTTTGGCGCCCATCACGGCGATCTCGGCCGATGGCCAGGCGTAATTCAGATCGCCGCGCAAATGCTTCGATGACATGACGTCATAGGCCCCGCCATAGGCCTTGCGCGTGATGACGGTGATCTTGGGAACCGTCGCCTCGGCATAAGCGAACAGCAATTTGGCGCCATTCTTGATGATGCCATTATGCTCCTGGGCGACACCGGGCAGAAAACCCGGAACATCGACGAACGTGACGATCGGGATGTCGAACGCGTCGCAGAAGCGCACGAAGCGGGCCGCCTTTTTCGAGCTGGCGATATCGAGCACGCCGGCAAGCACCATCGGCTGATTGGCGATGATTCCGATCGGGCTTCCCTCGATCCGGCCAAAACCGCAGATGATGTTCATCGCATGGGCCGGCTGGGTCTCGAAGAATTCGCCCTCGTCGACGACCTTCCGGATGAGCTCGTGCATGTCGTAGGGTGTTGCCGCGCTGTCCGGGATCAGCGTGTCGAGGCTGTCCTCGATCCGGTCCCACGGGTCGGTCGTCGGCCGGGTCGGAAGCTCGTGCCGGTTGGACAAGGGCAGGAAGTCGAAGAAGTCGCGGGTCGCGAGCAAGGCGTCGATGTCATTCTCGAACGCGACATCGGCGACACCCGACTTGGTGGTATGCGTGATCGCGCCGCCCAGCGCTTCCTGCGTCACCACTTCGTTGGTCACGGTCTTCACGACGTCGGGACCAGTCACGAACATATAGCTCGAGTCCTTCACCATAAAGATGAAGTCGGTCATCGCGGGACTGTAGACAGCGCCTCCGGCGCACGGGCCCATGATCACGCTGATCTGCGGGATCACGCCCGATGCGAGGACATTGCGCTGGAACACCTCGGCATAGCCGCCGAGACTGGCGACGCCTTCCTGGATGCGCGCACCGCCCGAATCGTTCAGGCCGATGACCGGTGCACCGACCTTCATCGCCATATCCATGACCTTGCAGATTTTCTGCGCGTGACGTTCGGACAGCGAGCCACCGAATACGGTGAAATCCTGCGCGAAGACGAAGACGAGCCGGCCGTTGATCGTGCCCGAGCCGGTGACCACGCCGTCGCCCGGTATCTTCTGCGTTTCCATCCCGAATTCGGCGCAATTATGCTCGACGAACATATCATATTCTTCGAAGCTGCCCTGATCGAGCAGCACATCGACGCGCTCGCGCGCGGTCAGCCTGCCCTTGGCATGCTGGGCCTCGATTCTTTGCTCGCCGCCGCCGAGCTTTGCCTGCCGGCGACGTTGTTCAAGTTCCCGGACCGTCGTTGCCATGCGCGCTTCATATCCCCTTGCAAAAGGCCGCTCACGTCCTTGTTTCAGGACTCGCCCCGTAACGCAAATCGGCCCGCCTTTGGCCGCTCCAGGACGCTGTGACAAGGTTTGCAAGGTCGCTGCCGAGCCAAGGAGCGTTGTCGTGCCGCGCGGTCCGGCATAAAGGCAATGCTGAACAGGGGAATCCGACGAAGAGAATGACCAGCTTCGATCTCGTCGAGACAATGCCTTTCGATCCGCGCGACGGCATCGTCAATCTTGAGCGCCACCTTGCGCACATGAAGGCCAGCGCCGAGACATTGGGTTTCCCATTCGATCGTCACGACGCGCGCAACGAACTTCAGGCCGCGACCTTCCGTTCGCGCGAGCCAAGGATGGTCCGGCTGATGCTGTCGCCTACGGGGGCAATCGCGATTGAAAGCCGCAATCTGCCGCCGCCGCCGGACGAACCGGTTCGCGTATCGATAGCGCCTTTGCCGCTCGAAGCGCAGGATGCGCGCCTGTGGCACAAGACCACGGACACGGGGCCGCTGGATGAGGTGCGCCGGGCGGCCGGAACCTATGAGGTGCTTTTCACTGATGCGAGCGACTTTCTGGTGCGCGGCAGCTTCACGACATTGTTCGTCGAGCGCGATGGACTGTTGCTGACCCCGCATTTGACAGGCGCTGCACCGGGCAGCGTCCTTCGCGAGCAGCTGATCGCGGATGGTGCGGCGCGCGAAGCCGCATTGCGCCGCGAGGATCTGCGCGACGGTTTCTCGGTCGGAAATGCAATCGTCGGAATGGTCGAGGCGCGGCTCGTCGAATAAGCCTCGGCTGGCGGATTAGGCCGCCAGTGGAAAGCGCAGCAGGCGTCCCTCGACCGGCACGAGCGCCTCGGCATCAGGCCCCACCGCGCGGGTGATTTCCGGATGCGCGGCATCCAGCCCGCCGGTCAAGGCGCCGAACGCCGGCAGGATCAGCTTGTTCTCGCTGGCGATGAAGCAGCGCCGCGAGATGCTTCTGCCGCGCCGGCTGATCCGCAGTTTCGGGTGGAAATGACCCGACAGCTCAGGGCGGCGATCATTCGGGTCGGCCTCATGGCGCAGCACCAGTCCGTCGACGATCGCCTCGGCGACGATATCGCCGCCGCAATGGTCCGCGATGCCGGGATCGTGATTGCCGATGATCCAGGTCCACCGCGTCCGTGTGGTCAGATCGGTCAGCATGGCGCGCGCTTCGATGGGGAGGCGGTCACAGCCGTTGCGGTCGTGAAAGCTGTCGCCAAGGCACCAGATTTCGGTTGCGCCGGTCGCCGCGACAAGGGCGCCCAGATCGGCAAGAGTGGCGATTGAATCATAGGGCGGAAGCATCTGCCCGATGCGCGCGAACCAGCTCGCCTTTTCTAGATGCAGGTCGGCGACCAGCAACGCCTTGCGGACCGGCCAGAACAAGGCGCCCTGCGGCAAAGCCATCAACTGATGGCCAGAGAACGAAAAGGGAACCATGGGCCAGCTATAGACTGGCGCCACGGGCTTTCAAGCCGGGAAGATCAGTTTTGCAACTGGACCGCTGGAGGCGCCGGTTCGGGGTGATGGGCGCGGCTCTCGTGGGCTGAGATCGCCCAGAACAGGATGACACCCAGCACGAACGCCTGAGCGATCACCGCAAACGGGTTTTCGAGCTTTTTCTTGAGGGTCGCGATACTCATTGCCTTGCCTTACATTCACTTGTTCCAGTGCGCCGCAGTCCGGCGCTCGTTGCGACTGCGCTGATAAATGGAGGCTGAACGGGCTCGACAGCCTGGAGCGACGAGGATCGCGGCTGATGCGACGAAAATGTCGGGTCGCGAATGCTTGAGCAAGAAAGGCCGGCGCCGCGTCGCCACGGCGCCGGAACGGCGAAGTCGCTTAGGCGGCTTCGTCGAGCTTTTCGGCCTCGGGCTTCGCCTCGACCGCGGCTTGGTGGCCAGCGCCGATGTCTATCTTGCGCGGCTTCATCGCCTCTGGAATCTCGCGGACGAGCTCGATCGCGAGCAGGCCGTCCTGGAGATCGGCATTTTCGACGCGGACGAAATCGGCCAGCTCGAAGCGGCGCTCAAAGGCGCGCGTGGCAATGCCGACGTACAGGAAATTACCGTCCTTGTTGCGATTCTCGGCCTTGCGTCCGGTGATCACCAGCAAATTCTGCCGCGCGGTGATATCGATCTCCTCGCGCTTGAAGCCGGCAACCGCCAGCGTGATCTGGTAGCGATCATCGCTGACGCGCTCGAGGTCGAACGGCGGGTAATTGTCGCCCTGCTCGTTGCGGGCCGAATTCTCGAGAAAATCGAACAGCCGGTCGAAGCCGACGGTAGAACGACGATAGGGCGTGAAATCAAAATTGCTTCGCATATGAATGTCCTCCTGTGAGCAACATTGGAAAGGACGCAGCCCGTCACGGCGCCGCATCCAAGCTACTGGCCGGAAACTGTAAATCTCTTCCGACCGAGGCGATCTAGGGAGCGGAAAACAAGTTTCAAGACGTCGCCAACTGCTTTTTCGCCGAGCGGCGCGCGCGACTATTTCGCCCCGCGGATCCTTGCCCCGGCGGCATAATCCTCGGCCTGCCTGAGCAACCGAAGGACGTTGCCGCTCCAGATTTTCTGGATGTCGGTGTCACTATAGCCGGCCTTGCGCAGCGCCGCCGTGATGCGCGGGATCTGGCTGATATCCTGCATGCCGATCACGCCGCCGCCGCCGTCCCAGTCGCAGCCGATACCGACATGATCGACGCCCATCACCTTGATGGCGTGCAGCACGCTGGCCATGAACATGTCGAACGTCGCGCTCGTGTAGGGCGTCACGGCATCGAGCGCGGCCTTGTCGGCCAGCAGCTGGCGCTGCTGTTCGGGGGTCATCGAGCGGAAATTCGATTGCCGCACCGTGATCGCACCTCGCGCAGGTGAATTATCATGTTGAACGAGATAGATGCTGTTGACCTGCATGACCCCGCCTGCGGCCGCCAGCTTGCGCATCCGTTCGTCGTCGAGATTGCGAGGGTGGTCGAACATCGCCTTGGGGCCCGAGTGCGACAGGATGATCGGAGTCTTGGACAGGGCCAGAAGCTGGTCGAACGCCTGGTCCGAGGCATGGCTGGCGTCCACCACCATGCCGAGCCGGTTCATCTCGGCGACCCACGCCCGGCCGAGCGCGCTGAGGCCTTTCCATTTCGGTTTGTCGGTAGCGCTGTCCGCGAACTGGTTGTTGGTCGTATGCACCGGGCCGGCCAGGCGAACGCCGAGCCGATAGAAGGTCTCGAGCAGTTCAAGGTTGGTGCCGAGCGGATAACTGTTCTCGATGCTTTGATAGACCGCACGCTTGCCGCTCGCGGCGATCCGCGGCGCATCGGCAGCGCTCGTCGCGAATTCGAGCTTCAGCGGGTAGCTGGCGACCATGCGCTGGATCGCGGCGGCGCGCAGTAATGCGGCCGATCGTGCGCGGGCATAGGCTGCAGGCGTCAGCGGGCCTTGTGGAGTGTAGATGACGAAGAAACCGCCATCGAGCCCGCCGGCTTCCATGCGCGGAAGGTCGACCTGGCTGTTGTCCCACGCATATTGGTGGAGGTCTCCGAATGCCCAGCCGCTGCGTTCGAGGAGCATGGGGGTATCGAGATGCGTGTCCAGCGTCAGCATCTGCTCATGCACAAGGCGCTCGCCTGGTGTCACGTCGCTTTGCGCGATTGCCGCAGATCCGGCCAGTATGATCATCGAAGCAAATAGACCATGCGAGAGCAGAATCGCCAAACCCGAATTTTTCACGCCTAGCTCCACTGCAGCATGAATTCGCGCAACGCTCGGGCATCGTGCAGCGCATTGTGCGGTACGCGACTGTTCTCGGCCGTGCTGAAGCCGGGGCTGCTGATATATTCGAACCCCAGCCCGCCCGACAGCGCCAGCTCGGCCGGACCGGTTACCATCAGCGAACAGAAAAGCGCGATGTCCTCGGGCCAGTCGGCAACGATCACACGATCGCTGTCGCCGCCGAGATAGAATGCCACCTCGCGCGCCACCGTTTCGCGTGGCAGCGCTTCGATCACCATCCCGGGCGGAACCGCGTCGAGATAAGGCATGACATGCCTGGCGACCCAGGGATCGAGTTCGTCGTGCATCTCGAGCACCGCATAATATTCATGGTCGCCATATTCGGGAACCAGCGCCAGGCTGATCAGCGCGCCGCCGAAGCCATTGAATTCGGTGTCGAGATAATAGCGCATCCCGACCCGACTAGGACGCTCGGCAAGTGACCGCAATGGCCGTCAGTCGAACCCTTCATGCTGCCGTTCTTGGTCGCGCCTCTCGCGCTCTTCCTGCTTTCTCAGCGCCCGGCCCCGATTGCGGTCGGCCTCTTCCTGGCTCGTCGTCACCGCATCGACTCCGCTGCCGACGGCTTTGACCGGCAATGTAACGACATCCACGGCCGCCCGCGCGAGGCAGCCGCTCAGGCCGGTGAACAGGCTCAGGGCAATCAGGATACGCATGCGGGCACGACTCGGCCTTGTCCTTGCACTGTAAGGAAAATTTGATGCTGACGCACGCCGATACAAATTGCGACAAACTTTCTGCCTGCCGGCACATATCTGCGACAGATGGTCGGTCTAAGGCATGCACCAGACTTTCAAGGAGCATGATATGAAGAAGACACTGCTGGCCGGCGGCTTTGCCGCTTTGCTTGTTGCAGGCGGCGCGGCCCTCGCCGTTACCAATGATCCGCCGGCGCCCAGTGCCGAACGCACGATGAGCGTCGCTAAAATCCAGCAGCGCAGCACCGAGCGCTTCAAACGCCTCGACACGAACAATGATGGCACCATCACCTGGGCCGAGGTGGAAGCGGCGCGCGACAAATGGCGCGGCGGCGGCGACCGGGCGGACGGCGACGATCATGGGGATGGCGACCGCCACGGCCATGGACGGCACGGACGTGGCCATGGCGGCGGGTTCGGCGGCCCCGGCGGCCGGCTGGCCCAGCTCGACACTGACGGCAATGGCGCGGTCAGCCTCGCCGAATATAATGCCGGCACCAGCGCCCGGTTGTCGCGGCTCGACGCCGACCACGACGGCAAGGTGACGCGCGACGAGTTCAGGGCCGCCCGCGAGGCGTTCCGGAACGAGCGCGGGAAAAGCCAATAACCTTTTCCCTAAATCTCCGACCGCGCGGGCAGCTTCGGCCACCTGCGCGGTTTCGCATGTCTTCGCGATCCGCCCCCAACGGACCTGCGACAAATTGCGACCAATACCTCTCTTTCCGGCATAGCTCAGCGACAGCGTGGGCACATCTTCATCTCAGCGCCGAACAGGGCGTCCTTTAAGGAGAATGACGATGATGAAGAAATTGATGATCGCAGCGCTCGCGGCTTCGGCTGTTGCCACCCCAGCGCTCGCGCAGCCCTCCAGCCACTACAACAATGGCTATGGCTACCAGCAGCAGTCCAATGCCTATCATGGCCAGGACAACCGCTACGGCTACAACAATTACCGCAATGGCGACCGCAGCTGGCGCAAGGGTCAGCGCTTCGACAGTCGCTATGCCCGCAACTATCGCGAGATCCGCAACCCGCGCGCTTATCATCTGCGCGATGCGCCCCGCGGTTACCGCTGGGTCCAGTCAGGTGACGATGCGGTGCTGGTGGCTATCGCCGGTGGTGTGATCGGCGCGGTGCTGGCCAGCATCCTCAACTAAGAAACCGCGAAGGGTTCCGGAGCTTCGGCTCCGGAGCCTTTTCGCCTACTGCTTTTCTCGACGCGGATTGCGACTATGACGAACGACATGGCTCAGGAACCGCATATCCTGCTGGTGGACGACGAACGCGACATCCGTGATCCGCTCGCCCAATATCTCGGCCGCAACGGCATGCGCGTGTCGAAAGCCGAAAATGCAGCGCGCGCCCGCGAGCTGCTGGCCGGCTATGCGATCGATCTGGTCCTGCTCGATGTCATGATGCCGGGCGAGGACGGGCTGGCGCTCTGCGCGTTCATTCGTGCCACCACCAATATTCCGGTCATCTTGCTGACCGCAAAGGCCGAGGAAACCGACCGGATCGTCGGGCTCGAGATCGGCGCCGACGATTATGTCGTGAAGCCGTTCAGCCCGCGCGAATTGCTCGCCCGCATCAAGGTGATCCTGCGCCGCGCGGGGCAGGGACCCGTGACGGTGCGCGCGCCCGACGCCGAGGCCTATGCGTTCGGCCCCTGGGTGCTTCGGACCGGCGAGCGCGAGCTGGTCGATCGCGACGGCGTCGCGCTGCCATTGTCGACCGGCGAATATAATCTGCTGCTTGCGTTCGTGACGCATCCCAAGCGCGTGCTGACCCGCGATCAGTTGCTGGACCTCAGCCAGGGTCGCGAGCTTGCGGCGTTCGAGCGCAGCATCGACAACCATATCAGCCGCCTGCGGCGCAAGATCGAGGAGGACCCCAAGGATCCGGCACTGATCAAGACCGTCTGGGGCGGCGGCTACACGCTCGCGATCGACGTGCGCAAGCTGTGAGCCGCTTGCTGCCGAAGAGCCTGCTCGGCCAGATGATCCTGCTGATGGGCGCGGCGCTGCTGATCGCACAACTCGTCAATTTCGCCTTCATCTTCAATGGCCAGCAACGGCTCAACCTCGCCCAGAATGAAGGGCCGGCGATCTCGCGTTTCGTTCAAATGGCCGGTCAGGTCGCCGCCGCGGCGCCTGCCGAGCGCACGCAGATCGTCGGCCGTTCCCGAAGATATCGTGGCTATGATATTGCCACGGCGAGCAATGTCGGCGTCGATCGCGACGAGGCGCTTGAGCGGCGCCTTGCCGGCGCGTTGTCCGATGCCGGTGTGACAGTGCGTCGCGTGCAGGCGGCACGCGCGCCCGACCGGGAAGGCCCTGGCGGCAAGGATTTTCGTCACGGGCGGCGCTGGCAGACGGTCCTGCTCTCGGCACAGCTTCCCGACGGAACCTGGCTCAACGGCAGGCTGCTTGTGCCGCGCCCCGACCGCTTCCTCGGGCTGCGGCTCGCGCTGGCGACGATCGCGCTTTACGGTCTGGTATTCGGCGCGATGCTCTGGATCGCGGCGCGGATCACGCGCCCGCTTCGCGATCTCACCCGGGCGGCAGAAAGCTTCCAGGGCCGCCGGGAAATTGCGCCGGTGGCGGTCCGTGGGCCTGCTGATGTCAGGCGCGCGATCGAGGCCTTCAACGCGATGAACCAGCGGGTGACGCGCCTCCTCGATGAGAAGGACCGGATGCTCGGCGCGATCGGCCATGATCTGCGCACGCCGCTCGCCTCGATAAGGATCCGCGCCGAAGGCCTCGAGCCCGAAGAGGAACGCGAGGCGATCACGCGCACGATTGCCGAAATGTCCGACACGCTCGAGGATATATTGGTGCTGGCACGCACCGGCCGCGCCCGCGAGCCGGCGCGACTGATCGATCTGGCCGCACTGGTCGAGGCCCTTGCCGAGGATTATGAAACGCTTGGTGCCGACGTGACGGTCGAGGATTCGGCGCGGCTGCCGGCGTCGGTCCAGCCCAATTTGCTGCGCCGTGCGGTCCGCAACCTGATCGACAATGCGGTCAAATATGGCGCCCGGGCACGAGTCCGCGTCCTTGCCGCGGGCGGCACCGCGGTGATCGAGATCGATGACGATGGGCCGGGCATTCCCGATGACCAGATCGAGGCGGTGCTGCGCCCGTTCGAACGCCTCGAGGCGTCGCGCAACCGCGACACAGGCGGGGCGGGACTTGGCCTTGCGATCGCCTCCGCGGTTGCCGAGGCGCATGGCGGAGTGCTCACGCTTGCCAACCGTCCCGACGGCGGCCTGCGGGCGAGGATCATCCTTCCCGCCTGATCTCAATCCCTGCGCATCGCGATCTCGGCCAGCGCCTCGGCCTCGATCAGCAGCGTATCGTCGGCCGTACCCTGGGCAGTGCGCTCGCGTCCGATGATGACCAGCACCGGCACCGCCATCGGCGACACGCGATCGAGCTCGACGTGAAGCATCGTGTCGGCCGCCCGCTCCAGCAAGCGCGCGAGGCGGCCTACGTCGGTCATCCGCGCGCGGGCATCGTCCCATGCCGCGCGCAACAGCAGATGGTCGGGTTCGTAGCGGCGCAGCACGTCGTAGATCAGGTCGGTCGAAAAGGTGACCTGCTTGCCTGACTTGCGTTTGCCTGGATGGTGGCGCTCGACCAGCCCGCCGATCACCGCCACCTCGCGGAACGCGCGTTTGAGCAGGTTGGAGCCCTGTACCCATTCGACGAATTCGTCCTCGAGTATGTCGGCCGAAAACAGGCTGGCGGGATCGGTGACGGGATCGACGCTGTAGCAGGCGAGCGCATAATCATTGGATACGAAGCCGAGCGGTTTCAGCCCTGCACTCTCCATCCGCCGCGTGATCAGCATGCCGAGCGACTGATGCGCGTTCCAGCCTTCGAAGCTGTAGGCGACCATATAATGGCGGCCTTCGAACGGGAACGTCTCGACCAGCAACTGGTCGGGGCGCGGCAGGACCGATCGGTAATCGTGCACTTCGAGCCATTCGCGCACATCCTCCGGAAAGCGCGGCCATTGCTCACGGTCGTGCAGGAAATGGCGCACCCGGTCGGCAAGATTGGTGGTCATCGCCATGCGCGCGCCGACATAGGTCGGGATGCGCGCCGACTTGGTGGTCGCGCGCACGAACAGGTCGGTGCCGTCGATCCGTTCCACCTCGAGCACCAGTCCCGCGAAGAAGAAGGTATCGCCCTTGGTCAGCGTCGAGGCGAAATATTCCTCGACCGTGCCGAGCTTGCGCCCGTTGCGGAACCGGACGTCGAGCAGGGGCGCGTCGACGATGATTCCTGCATTCATCCGGTGCTGCTGGATGAAGCGGGGATGCGACACGCGCCAGGTGCCGTCCGCGTCTCGGGTCAGGCGCCGGAACCGGTCGTAGGCGCGCAAGGCATATCCGCCACTCTCGATATAGGCGAGAATCTGGCCGAACAGCTCTTCCGTCAGCCCGGCATAAGGCGCGGCGGAGTGGATTTGATCAAGCATTTCCCGCTCGGTGAACGGCCCCGCGCAGGCGACCGCCATGATATGCTGCGCGAGCACGTCGAGAGCGCCGGGGCGGAAGATGTCCGGATCGAGTTCGCCGGTGGAGATCGCGTCCAGCGCCGCGCGCGCCTCGAGATATTCGAAGCGGTTGCCTGGGACGAGGATCGCCTCGGAAGGCTCGTCGAGCCGGTGGTTGGCCCGGCCGATCCGCTGCAGCAGCCGCGAGCTGCCCTTTGGTGCGCCCATCTGGATGACCAGATCGACATCGCCCCAGTCGACGCCAAGGTCGAGGCTTGCGGTGCACACCAACGCGCGCAACCGGCCGTCGGAGACCGCATTCTCGACTTTGCGCCGCGCCTCGACCGAGAGCGAGCCATGGTGGATCCCGATCGGCAGATTGCCCTCGTTGACCGTCCACAGATCCTGGAAGATCAGCTCGGCCAGGCTGCGCGTGTTGCAGAATATCAGGCTCGTCTTGTGCCGTTCGATCTCCTTCATCACCTGCAGTGCGGCCCAACGCCCGCTATGCCCCGACCAGGGGATTTTCTCGTCCTCGGGCAGCATGATCCTGATGTCCGCCTCGGCGCCCGGATCCCCGATCACCACGTCGACGCTGTCGATGTCGCCATGTGGCGCGAGCCAGCCCTGATAGGCTTCGGGATCGGCAACCGTCGCCGACAGGCCAATCCGCCGCAGGTCGGGCGCAAGCTGCTGGAGCCGGGCCATCGCCAGCGAGAGCAGGTCGCCGCGCTTGCCGGTCGCGAAGGCGTGGATCTCGTCGATCACGATGGTCTTGAGTCCCGCGAACAGCAGCATGCTGTCCTCATGGCTGAGCAACAGGCTCAAGGATTCGGGCGTCGTCAGCAATATCTGCGGCGGGCGAACGCGCTGGCGGGCCTTGCGGTCGGCCGGCGTATCGCCGGTGCGCGTCTCGACGCGGATCGGCAGGCCCATCTCGGCGATCGGCGTCAGCAGATTGCGCTGCACATCGACGGCGAGTGCCTTGAGCGGCGAGACATAAAGCGTGTCGAGACCATCGGCCGGATTCTCGGTCAGTTCGACCAGCGACGGCAGGAAACCGGCAAGCGTCTTTCCCGCACCGGTCGGTGCCACGAGCAACGCGTTGCGGCGCCGCCGTGCTGCCGACAGCATTTCGAACTGGTGGCGCCGCGGCGTCCAGCCCTTGCCGGCGAACCATTCCGCGATCTGCGGCGGCAGCGTTACCTGTGTTTCCGTCAGCATAGCATCCGAAGGTCGGCGTCGGTCATCTCGGGCCGCTCCTTTTCGCGGCGGTGTGGCTTGACCATATAGCAATCGATGGCCCGCCTCGGTTCCTGGATCGAGCCTTTCCCAGAAGGCATATATGTAGCTGCGGCGGACCTATGGGTCGATCCCAGCCAGCCCAAGCCGCGCGCGCTGATCACCCACGGACATGCCGACCATGCCCGCGGCGGCCATGGCATGGTGTGGGCGACGCCCGAGACGCTCGCGATCATGGAGTGCCGCTACGGTCCGCAATCCGGGACGCCGGTCGCTTATGGTGAGGTGATGCGTCACGGCGACGTCGATATCAGCTTCATCCCCGCTGGCCATGTCCTCGGCTCGGCCCAGATATTGCTTGAGCATCGCGGCGAACGCGTGATCATCTCGGGTGATTACAAGCGCGGGCCCGACCCGACCTGCGCGCCGTTCGAGCCGGTGCCGTGCGACATCTTCATAACCGAGGCGACGTTCGGCCTGCCGGTGTTCCGCCATCCCGACACCGGCAGCGAAATCGACCGGCTGCTGGCGCGGCTGCACGAAAATCCGGAGCGCTGCGTGCTGGTGGGCGCCTATGCGCTCGGCAAGGCGCAGCGCGTGATCATGGAATTGCGCGGTCGCGGCCATGACGATCCGATCTACATCCATGGTGCGCTCCAGCGGCTGTGCGATCTCTATGCCGAACAGGGAGTCGCGCTGGGCGCGCTTCGCCCGGCGACGGGTATTCCGAAGGATGAGCTGCGCGGCCGGATCGTCATCTGCCCGCCCGGCGCGCTCAACGACCGCTGGTCGCGGCGCCTGCCCGATCCGATCACCGCCATGGCGTCCGGCTGGATGCGCATCCGCCAGCGCGCCCGGCAGCAGAATGTCGAACTTCCCCTGATCATCTCCGACCATGCCGACTGGGACGAGCTGACCCGCACGGTCCGCGAGCTCGCGCCAAAGGAGGTGTGGGTGACGCACGGACGCGAGGATGCGCTGATCCACTGGTGCAAGCTGCATCAGATCAAGGCGAAGGAACTAAACCTCGTCGGCTATGAGGATGAGGACGACTAGAAGGGCGTCAATGCCCCACCGTATCTCCACGCTCGATCCCTGATAACGCCAGCTGCTCGTCGATCTGAGCTACCAGCCGGTCGAGCCCCTGCTCGCTGCGCGCTTCCGCCCTGGCAACCAGAACGTCCTGCGTGTTGGAGGCACGCAGCAGCCACCAGCCGTCGTCGGTGTTGACTCGCGCGCCGTCGGTGCGGTTGACGTTGGCGCCGCTGGTTTCGAGACGCGCCAGTATTTCGTCGATGACCGGGAACTTGCGGCTCTCATCGACCTGGAAGCGCAGCTCGGGCGTGTTGATCATCGGCGGCATCGCATCGCGCAGCGCGGTCAGCGACCCGCCGAGCATCGTCACCGCGCGGATCAGCCGCACTGCCGAATAAAGCGCGTCGTCGAAACCGTAATAATCATGCGCGAAGAAGATATGTCCGCTCATCTCGCCGGCCAGCGGCGCGCCGGTCTCCTTCATCTTCGACTTGATCAGGCTGTGCCCGGTCTTCCACATCAAAGGATGGCCGCCGAGTTCGGCGATCCGGTCGTACAGCGCCTGGCTCGCCTTGACGTCGGCGATGATCGTCGCGCCCGGTTCGGCGCGCAGCACCGGCTCGGCGAGGATTGAAAGCAGCTGGTCCCCCCACACCACGCGGCCTTGGCCGTCGACTGCGCCGATCCGGTCGCCATCGCCATCGAACGCGATCCCGAAGTCGAGCTTCTTTTCGAGCACCAGCGCCTTGAGGTCGGCAAGGTTCGATTCCTCGGTCGGGTCGGGATGATGGTTGGGAAAGCGGCTGTCCACATCGGTGTAGAGCAGATGATGCTCGCCCGGCAGCTTGGGGGTCAGCTTCTCGACGACCGGCCCGGCCGCGCCGTTGCCGGCATCCCAGGCAATCCGATAGGCGCCGCCGTCGAAATTCTGCAGCAGGCGCTCGACATAGAGGTCCATCACATCGGCCTCGCCGATCGTGCCTTCGCCGTCCTCCCAGTCGCCCTCGGCAGCCATGCGCCCGAGCGTCTGGATCGATTCTCCGAAAAAGGCATTGCCCTGCAGCACCATCTTGAAGCCGTTATATTGGGCCGGATTGTGGCTGCCGGTGATCATGATGCCGCCGTCGACTTCCAGCTCGGCCTCGGAATAATAAAGCATCGGCGTCGGGCCGAGGCCGATCCTGGTGACGTCGACGCCGCTCTCGTTGAGGCCGCGGATCAGCGCCTTTTCGAGGATCGGCGAACTTTCGCGGCCGTCGAAACCTACCGCGACACGCGTGCCGCCAGCGCGCCGTACCAGCGATCCGAACCCGCGGCCGACGGCATACGCATCGCCCTCGCCCAGGGTTTCCCCGACGATCCCCCGAATGTCATATTCGCGCAGTGAGGACGGGTGGAAACTGTGGGTCATGTTGTGCTCCGTGCGAAAGTGTCGGAATCAGGACGCGCGAGGCGTGCCCCGGTTCGCTTCGGCGATCAATATGTCGCGTGCCACGTTGACCCGATTTGCGAGCTCGGCCGATCCGCCGGCATCGGGATGGACCCGCGCGATCAGTCTGCGGTGGGCAGCACTGATCTCGATCAGGCCGGCATCGGGTCCGACGCCGAGCAATGCACGCGCCTCGGCAACATGCATCGATGGCGCCGAGGGCTTTCGTCCGGGACGGCGATAGGCCGCCCAGCATAAAGATCCGGCCATCAGCACCGCACCGATCAGCAGACGACCGCCGGTGAGCAGCTTGAGGCCAAGCAGGAACAAAGCCGCAGCGATTCCGTCCTCATAGGTTATGCCCTTGAGGCGGCCGGTCCACCAGGCGAACATCAGTCCCGCCGCGACGAGCAGGATCAGCGCACCCATTATTCTGCCGCGGCGGCACGCGGTTCGGAACTGGCGGTGCCTTGCTCGGGCAATCCCAATGCGGCGACCATCTCGCGCAATTCCTGGCGTGCGGCGATGTGGCTGATGCCAACGTTGCCGATCTGCTGGAGGTCGAGCAGCGTGAGGCCGCTCGGGAACAGCTCGCGATAGATGACGCGCTCGCCGAGGCCAGGGATGACCCTGAATCCGACCCGTCTCGAAAGATCGTCGAGCGCGAGGCCGACGCGGCGCATGTTGCGCGCTTCGACATGCTGGAGCCGGTTACGAAGCACGACCCAGTCGACGGTCGCGCCGCTGGTCTTCGCGCGCTGCGTGCGGCTGTTCCACACCAGCTCGGCATAGAAGCTCGGCCGCTTGACCTTGAAGGTTTCGGCATCGACCTGGCCGATCAGGTCGAGGTCGACGAAACTGTCGTTGATCGGCGTCACCAAAGTATCGGCGCGGGCCATCGCGTGGCGCGCGAACGGATCGTCGCGCCCCGGCGTATCGACGACGATGACGTCGGCCTGTTCGGCCAGCCGCGCGAGCATCGCATCGAGATCGTCGTCCTTGGCGGGATCGAAGGTCTCGAAGATCGGCATCGACAATGTCGCGCCGGTCCGTGTGATCGTTGCCGCGCGATTCTCGAGGTAACGTCCTAACGTACGCTGACGTGTATCGAGATCGACGGCTGCCACCCGCCGGCCCGCGGATTCGAGCGCGACCGCGGTATGGACTGCCGTCGTCGACTTGCCTGTGCCGCCTTTTTCATTGGCGAAGATGATGAAGTGTGGCGCCGCGCCAGCCATTTGCCCAACCATGCCCCTCTTGATCTCGGCGGGATGCTCCGCGAAGAACGCGTTCCAGCCAGCTCCTGGCTCTATCGGAGGGCGCCGAGCCGTGCAAACGCTGCGTGAAATCGATGCGCTGAGGCGAGAGGTCAAGTCGCTGCGTCTGGTCGGCGGCCGGATCGCGCTCGTCCCGACGATGGGCGCGCTGCACGCCGGTCATATGGCGCTGATCGCCGAGGCGAGGCGCGTGGCCGACCATGTCGTCGCCTCGATCTTCGTCAATCCGACTCAGTTCGGCGCCAATGAGGATTTCGGAAGCTATCCACGCCGCGAGGCCGAGGATGCGGCAATGCTCGATGAACATGGCTGCGCGATCCTTTGGGCCCCCGATGCGGCGACCATGTATCCGCAGGGGCATGCGACCAGCATCCGCGTGGCCGGCGTGACCGAAGGGATGGATGGCGCTGCGCGACCGGGCCATTTCGACGGCGTGGCCACGGTCGTCGCCAAATTGTTCAACCAGGTAGTACCCGACGTCGCGCTGTTCGGCGAGAAGGATTACCAGCAGCTGGCGGTCATTCGCCGCATGGTGCGCGATCTCGACATGGCCATCGAGATCGTCGGAGTTCCCACCCAGCGAGACGCCGACGGGCTCGCGCTCTCATCTCGCAACGCCTATCTGACGCCGGACGAGCGGATCGCTGCTCGGGCACTTCCCCGCGTGCTTGGCGAAACCGCCCAGGCTGTTCGCGAGGGCGGCGCGATCAAGGACGCCCTCGACGGCGCGATCGCAAAACTTTCCAGTGCCGGCTTCGAGACGGTGGATTATGTCGAACTGCGCGACGCCGCTACATTAGTGACGCTGCCTTCGCTCGACCGGCCGGCGCGGCTGCTCGCGGCGGCACGGATCGGCAAGACCCGGTTGATCGACAATATCGCTGTTGATCCTGCTGAATGAACGGGGTCATTTTCGCGTTAACCATTTATTCGCAGACTTAGGCCAGACACCTGAATGACAGAGTTCAAACAGGGGGTTCCAACATGGCTTCGAGTGCAAAGAGTGCGGCTTTTCTGATGGAAAGTTATCTATCCGATGCCGAGCGTGGCGATTGCGACGCGCTTTACGAGCTCGGCGTGGCCTATTCGACCGGCATCAACGGCGTCGAGGTCGATCTGATCGAAGCACACAAGTGGTTCAATCTCGCTGCTCTCAACGGCAGTAAGCGGGGCCAGGAATGCCGCGCCGATATCGCGGACGAAATGTCTGCCCGCGAGATCGCCGAGGCACAGCGCCAGGCACGTGCGTGGCTCTCGCAGGTCGGCCAGGACCTTCGCCGCGCTGCGTAACTCCTAACGGCGCTCATCCCTTCTTGAAGGGCGCCATTTCGTCCAGCATCTTTATCTCGTTGCCGACTGCGCGCCGTTCGGCCGCAAGGAATTCGGCGACGGCATCCCTGAAACCCGGATCGGGGATATAATGCGCCGACCAGGTCGGCACCGGCCGGTAACCGCGCGCCAGCTTGTGGCTTCCCTGCGCCCCCGCCTCGACCCGCTGCAGGCCGCGCCCGATCGCCGCCTCGATCGCCTGATAATAACAGACTTCGAAATGAAGGTTGGGGACCTCGTCGATCGTCCCCCAGTATCGGCCGTAGAGGCAATCGTCGCCGATCAGGTTCAGTGCGCCCGCGATCGGCAGTCCGTCGCGCATCGCGAAGATCAGCAGCAGCCGATCCGCCATCCGCTCGCCGATCAGTGAGAAGAATTTGCGCGTCAGATAGGGCCGGCCCCATTTGCGCGCGCCGGTGTCCTGGTAGAATTGCCAGAAGGCGTCCCAGTGGCTTTCGCTGATCTCGGACCCGCTGACATGCACGATCTCCAGGCCCGCGACCGCACTGGCGCGCTCCTTGCGGATCGCCTTGCGCTTTCGCGATGACAATGAGGCGAGGAAATCGTCGAAATCTGCATAGCCGTCATTGTGCCAATGGAACTGGCTGTCGACCCGGATCAGCCATCCGGCGGCTTCGAACAGCGCCGCTTCTTCCTCGGTGATGAACGTCGCATGCGCCGAGGATAGTTTGTTGCCGTTCACCAGCGATTCGGCGGCGGCGATCAGCTGCGGCGCATAAGCCGGGTCGGTGGTGAGCAGCCGGCGGCCGGGCACAGGCGTGAACGGGACCGCGATCTGCAATTTGGGATAATAACGTCCGCCGGCGCGCATATAGGCGTCGGCCCAGCCATGATCGAATACATATTCGCCCTGGCTGTGGCTCTTGGCATAGGCGGGGAGCACGGCAGCGGCCTTTCCGTCCGGCCCGTGGATCACGAGCGGCACCGGCTGCCATCCCGTCTCCGCCGTCGCGCTTCCCGAATCCTCGAGCGACGACAGGAAGGCGTGGCTCAGGAATGGATTGCCGGGTCCGGCGCAGCGGTCCCAATCCTCGGCGGCGATCGACGAAACTCCGTCGGCAATGCGGGCGACGATATCCTCGGTGCTCATCGGTTAGCCGCTACGTTCGTAGATGATCTGGTCGGCGTGGATCGCCGCCTTGGCCCGGTCCGCTGCGTCCCTGACCGTCCAGGTGAGCACCGGTACGTGCCGAGCCCGCATCCGGGCGGCGAAAGGCGAAGGCAGGCTGCGGATATCATAAGCCAGGAAATCGGGTCGCGCGATCATGATGGCAAGGCGCCGCCGCGGCAAGCCCATGAAATTCCTCGATCCTTGCTCGCTGATCACCAGCCCGCGGACGACCCATGGCGCGTGGCGTGCGAACCAGTGGATCAGCCGCGGATCGAACGACATGACGGCCAGCGGCCCCTGATATCCTGCGATTGCCGCGCGCACTGTCCGGCACAGCCCCGCATTCATTCGCCTGCCGGATTTCAGCTCGACCAGCAGCGGCGCCCGGCCGGCGACCAGCGCCAGGATTTCGTCGAGCGATGATATGGTCTCGCTGCTACCCCGCAGCCTCACCGCAGAGAGCTGTTGCCGGTCGAGGCGGTCGACGCGGCCGCACCCCTCGCAAAGCCGCTCGAGGCGTTCGTCATGGAACACGAACGGCGTGCCGCACCGCGCGGCCTGAACGTCGAGCTCTATCCCATGCTCGGCCTCGATCGCGGCCCCAAACGCCGCCCGGCTGTTCTCGATCCGGCCGGCGCCGTGCAGCCCGCGATGCGCGAACGGCTGCCTGGTCAGCCACGCCGGATGACGCGGCAGCTCAGCTTTCCTTGACCGCAATCACGGCGTCGATCTCGACTGCCGCGCCAAGCGGCAATACGGCGACACCGACCGCGCTGCGTGCATGCTTTCCGGCCACGCCGAACAACTGTTCCATCAGCTCCGATGCGCCGTTCGCAACCTTGGGCTGGTCGATGAATCCGGGAGCGCTGCTGACAAAAACGCCAAGCTTCACGACTTGCTCGACACGCTCGAGGCTGCCGAGAGCCTTCTGGACCTGCGCGACGATCATGATCGCGCAGGCGCGCGCGGCGCGGACGCCATAGTCCAGGTCGCGATCTTCGCCGAGCCGCCCGGTCAGCAACGCGCCATCCTCGAACGGAAGCTGGCCAGAAACATGGAGCAATCCGCCGGCGCGAACGACGGGCACATAAGCGGCAACCGGTGCGGCCGGTTCGGGGAGGGTGATGCCCAGTTCGGCGAGGCGCTGCATAATCGGATCGGTCATTGCGCCCGTAAGCACCGGGACAGGCGGCCGGTCAAGACGGCGGGTCTGCGCCCATCGACTCGGTCGGCAGGGCCAGACCTTTCGCGAAGCTTTCAAGCACCCAGGGCACGGCCTCGCTCCAGCTGTCGATTCGCGCATGTGCCGCCGGTGATTGCGGTATGTTGCCCGCGATCCTGGGCTCGGCGATCATATGCAGCCGCCACACGTCCGGTGCATGCTTGGCAACCGACTCGTGATGGATCCACAGATCATCGACGAACACGGTTGCGGTTGGCGTGAAACGGTCGACAAGCTCGCGCACCGGCCGGCCCTTGCCCCCCTGGTTGCACAGCACTTCGTGGCGGATGTCGAACTCCTCGAGCTGCGCGACCCGATTGGCGTGATATGTGTCGCCAAGGTTGGTCAGGATGACGATGTCGGCCACCGCACCGATTTGCCTCAGTGCCTCGACCGCCCCAGGAACCACATTCTGGCGGTGCATTTCGGTGTCGAAGAAACTGTCGAGCAACGGCCACAGCGAATCGCGGGGGACGATTTCACCTGTGTCCCGGTCGCGCACCGACTCGTCGAAACGCTGGTCCTGAAGGCGGAATTCATAGCCGTGGGTCTCTTCGATCCACAGCGCGAAATGGCTGATCATGTGCACCAGCACCTCATCGCAGTCGCTGATCAGCAGCGGGCGGCTCATGATTCCAGCAACCGTCGGGCGGAAACCAGCACTTCCGGACGAATCGCGAGATGTTCGGCGCATGCAACCAGATCGGGTTCGTGCGCTTCGAGGAAGCGGATGATGGCGGCAAGAAGGCGGGGATCGCTGAGTCCGTCGCGCAATCCTTCTGGAGAAAGTCCCGTCAGTGCGAGCAGGCGCTCGGCGCGGCTCTGGTCCTCCAGCACCCAGCCAAGTGCAGCAAGTGCAAGCGCGCCGCTATCTCGCTCGTTTGTTTCCTGATGCTTCATCGCCTAAGATGCCCGGCTGGTTTAAAGGCGAGCGCGTGGGACAAAAAATACTCGTTGTCGAGGACAACGAACTCAATCTGAAGCTGTTCTGCGACCTGCTGCGCGCGCATGGTTACGAAGCCGAGCCGGTGCGCGACGGCCGTGAAGCGGTCGAACGCGCGCGCAACTTCGTTCCCGACCTGGTGATCATGGATATCCAGATGCCCTATATCAGTGGCCTCGAGCTAATCGAGCAGCTGAAGGCCGATGAGGATCTGAAGGCGATCCCGATCATGGCGGTTACCGCTTATGCCGCCAAAGGCGACGAGGAGCGCATCCGCGAGGCCGGCGCCGAAGGCTATGTCTCGAAGCCGATTTCGGTGCTTCGCTTCGTCGAGGCGGTCGCAGCCCTCCTCACGCGTCCGGTGCTCGCCCCGGAGCCTTTGGGCAAGGCCTGAGCCGTCCGGCCCATGAACGGCGGCTGACGGTCGCATTCAGGTAAAGCTCAAGCGAATCAATGCATAACCTCCTGGTCGAACAAGGCGGCGCTTCGGTTCTCCGGAATTCGGCGCCGACCCGAGAGGAGTTTGAGTCATGTTCAAGAAATTCACTTTGGCCGCAGCTGCCGCATCGGCGGCACTCGTCGCGCTTCCGGCCACCGCCGAGGCGCGCCCGCATTACGACGGCTATTATGGCCACAGCTATGACGGCTATTCGGGCCGCGGTTACGATCGCGGCTATTATGGCCGGGGCTATGACAGCGGTTATTATGGCCGCAACTATCGTGGCGGCCGTGGCTATTATGGTTCCAACCGCGGTTATTATGGCCGTAGCCGTTACTATGGCCGCTGCCGCGACCGTGGCACCGGCGGCACCATCATTGGCGCAATCGCCGGTGGCCTGATCGGGCATGAGATCGCCGAGGGTGGCCGCTACCGTCGTGGCGACGGCACGGCCGGTGCGATCATCGGCGCCGGCGTCGGCGCACTCGCCGGCCGGGCCATCGACCGCAACTGCTGATCCGAACTGGACGAGGCGTGGGCCCTGCGGCTCCCGCCTCGGCCGTGCGTAACCCCCGAGTCGCGTAACGGGGGCAGGGGCCGGTGTCCTTCTGGGTGCCGGCCCCTAACTTATGTCTCGTCCAATTCCCGCTTCGGCCGGTCGGGCCAGAAGCAGCTCAGCTCGATACCCTGACCGATGGGCAGCAGCACGCTCTGGAATCGCCCGTCGGCGCCTACCGCGGCGCGGTACTTTTCAGCGTGCGCCCTGCTTATCCTCGGGCGAATCATGTTGTCGGCCGCGATGATCGCATGCTCGGCGAGCTTAGGCCGCACAAGATCGAGACATGGGACATAATGCTGCTTCCAGACGTCGATCAGCACGAAGTCGAACGGACCTTCGAGGCCGGGAAGAATGTCCAGCAGGTCGCCGGTGTGGAATTCGACGAACCCGTCCAGCCCCGCCTCGGTGAGTTCGCGGCGCGCATGCTCCTGCTTGTCCCCGAACTTGTCGACGGTAATGACAGTGCCCCCCGTCTCGCGCGCGGCATCGGCAAAGAACAGGGTCGAATAGCCGTAGCTGGTGCCAAGCTCGAGGATACGCCGCGCGCCACGACCCACGATCAGCGTGTGCAGGAGGTGGCCCGCGGCCTCGCCGATGCCCAGCAGGAACTCGTTCGGGCTCTTGCGCATCCGCGATGGATCGGCGGCGAGCAACTGCCGTTCCTTCGCCAACCGGATGTTGTAGCGGCCAAGTACTCTTTTGAATGCCTCGTTCACCGACAGGCATTAGAACGTACGAAGCCCTTGCTCAACCAGCGCTTTTTCCGGGAGTTTCGAAAGATGACGGCATCGGCCTTGATCCGGAAGCTTGGTCTCAGTCCGCATCCCGAAGGCGGTTGGTATCGCGAGACCTGGCGGGCGGTCGCTTCTGATGGCGAGCGAGCGGGCGGAACCGCGATCCTGTTCCTGCTCGAAGAAGGCCAAAGATCGCATTGGCACAAGGTGGACGCCGCGGAGATCTGGCTGTTCCACGCCGGCAGCAGCCTTGGCCTGTCGACGAGCGCGTCCGACTCCGGGCCGGTCCGTACCCTCCGGCTCGGCAATGATGTGCTCGCCGGCGAGACGCCGCAGCACGTCATTGCCGCCGGCGAATGGCAGGCGGCCGAGGCGGATCGGGGCTGGGCGCTGGTATCCTGCGTCGTGGTGCCCGGATTCAGCTTCGACGGCTTCACGCTTGCGCCGCCGCGGTGGCTGCCGGGTTAGCTAGCAGGTGTATCGAACAAATTGGCGAGCTGTTCGATCATCGTCCCGCCCAATTGCTCGGCATCCATGATCGTCACTGCCCGGTTGTAATAACGCGTGACGTCATGGCCGATGCCGATCGCCGCCAGCTCGACGGGTGAGCGCGACTCGATCCAGCCGATCACCTGGCGTAAATGACGCTCGAGATAGGTGCCGCTGTTCACCGAAAGCGTCGAATCGTCGACCGGCGCACCGTCGGAAATAACCATCAAGATGCGTCGTTCCTCGGGGCGGCCGACGAGCCGGTTGTGCGCCCAGAGCAAGGCTTCGCCGTCGATATTCTCCTTGAGCAGCCCTTCGCGCATCATCAGGCCCAGATTCTTGCGCGCGCGCCGCCACGGCTCGTCGGCCTTCTTGTAGACGATGTGCCGCAGATCGTTGAGCCGGCCCGGGTGCGGCGGACGTCCCTCGCCGAGCCACAGTTCGCGCGCCTGGCCGCCCTTCCAAGCCCGGGTGGTGAAGCCGAGGATCTCGACCTTGACCCCGCAACGCTCGAGTGTGCGCGCCAATATGTCCGCCGAGATCGCGGCGATCGAGATCGGCCGCCCGCGCATCGAGCCGCTATTGTCGATCAGCAGCGACACGACGGTGTCGCGGAAATCGGTGTCGCGCTCGATCTTGTACGACAAAGAGTGGGCGGGATTGATCACCACGCGCGCGAGCCGCGCGGCGTCGAGCATTCCTTCCTCCTGGTCGAAATCCCAGCTGCGGTTCTGCTGGGCCATCAGCTTTCGCTGCAGCCGGTTGGCCAGCTTGGTTACCGCGCCCTGGAGGTGGATCAATTGCTGGTCGAGATAGCTGCGCAGGCGGCCAAGCTCTTCCGGGTCGCACAATTCGGTCGCCTCGATTTCCTCGTCGAAACGGGTCGTGAACACGCGATAATCGAAGCTTGGCGGCATGTCCGACCAGGGCCGGTTCGGGCGGACCGGGAACATCGCCTCGTCGCCGTCGGCGCCAAGCGCGTCACTGCCTTCGCCGACCTGCTCCTCCTCATAGCTGCCGTCGCTTTCGCCGTCGCCGCTTTCGCCCTGCTCGACACGGATATCGGCTTCCCCCTGGCCGCCGCCCGAATCGTCGCTATCCTCCTCGCTGTCGCCGCCTTGTTCCTGGTCGTCGCCCTCGCCCTCGCTGCCATCGGCCGGGTCGGGGTCGGACAGCAAATCGCCTTCGCCAAGTTCCAGGTGCCGGAGCAGCTTGGTCGCCAGTGTCGCAAAGACCCCCTGGTCGTCGAGCGCCAGGCCCAGCGCGTCTAGATCGGAGCCAGCCTTTTCCTCGATCCAGTCGGACACCAGCTCCAGACCTGGGCGCGTGACGTCGGGCGGTGCCTGGCCGGTCAGGCGCTCGCGCACGATCAGCGACAATGCCGTCGCAAGCGGCACTTCGGCACGGTTGCGCGCCCGGGTGATCGGGTCGATCCGCATCCGCATTTCGGTGACATGCGCCAGATTGGCGCGAACGCCCTCCATCGATCGCGCCCCAAGCGCCTCGACGCGCGCCTGCTCGACGGCATCGAACACCGACCGGGCAATGTCGTCGGCCGGTGTGTTGCGCGCGTGCAACGCCTCGTCATGATGGCGCAGGCGAAGCGCGGCCGCATCGGCATAGCCGCGCGCCTCGGCGACGTCATTCTTGGGCAGGTTCCGGCCGGGCATCGGCACCTTCACCGTCTTACCCGACGCCGATGGCGTCTCGGCCGTGAAGCCGAGCTCGATCTCGGGCTCGCGCGCCAGCGCGCGCGTCGCGCCGGTCAGGACCTGGCGGAATGTCTCGATGGGATTGTCGTTCTGCGGCATTATGCGCTGGAATCTTGGCTCAGCTTACGGCGCCGACGATGCTTTCGGGCAGGTCCTTGCTGAACACGCGTTGATAATATTCGGCGACCAGCGCGCGCTCGGCCTCGTCGCATTTGTTGAGGAAACTGAGCCGGAACGCGAATCCGACATCGCCGAAAATCTGCGCATTCTGTGCCCAGCTGATCACCGTGCGCGGGCTCATCACGGTCGAAATATCGCCGTTGATGAAGCCCTGTCGCGTCAAATCGGCGACCTTGATCATCCGCTCGACTTCCTGACGGCCGCCTTCGTGGTCATATTCGCCCGACTTGGCGAGGACGATGCGCGCCTCGGTCGCCGCGGGGAGATAGTTGAGCGTCACGACAATGTTCCAGCGGTCCATCTGGCCCTGGTTGATCTGCTGGGTGCCATGATACAGGCCGGTCGTGTCGCCGAGCCCGACCGTGTTGGTGGTCGCGAACAGCCGGAAATAGGCGTGCGGACGAATCACCTTATTCTGGTCGAGCAAAGTCAATTTGCCTTCGGTCTCCAGCACACGCTGGATGACGAACATCACGTCGGGACGGCCCGCGTCATATTCGTCGAACACCAGGGCGGTCGGTGTTTGCAGCGCCCAGGGCAGCAGCCCTTCGCGGAATTCGGTGACCTGCTGGCCGTCGCGCAGCACGATCGCGTCGCGCCCGATCAGGTCGATGCGGCTGATGTGAGCGTCGAGGTTGATCCGGATCAGCGGCCAGTTGAGGCGCGCCGCGACCTGCTCGATATGTGTCGATTTGCCGGTGCCGTGATAGCCCTGCACCATCACGCGCCGGTTCTTGGCGAAACCGGCGCAGATCGCCAGCGTCGTGTCCGGATCGAACACATAGGCCGGGTCGAGATCGGGGACCCGCTCGTCCGCCTCGCTGAACGCGGGCACCTCCATATCGCTGTCGATACCGAACAGCTCGCGCACCTTGGCCATCTTGTCGGGCGCGTCCATCACGGTGTCGGCGCGGCTGTCCGGGTTGACGTTGGGGATATCGGCCATGGTTGGTCTTCCGAAAACTCACATGAAGGCTGGGCGGGACTTGAGCTGCGTATAGGCGTCGATCACCGCCTGCAACGCTTTCTCATGCGTTCGGTCGCCGCCATTTTTGTCGGGATGATAGCGCCGGACCAGGTCGAGATAGCGCTTCCTCAACGCGCGTCGATCCGAATCGGCATCAAGACCTAGTATTTTTAGTGATTTGCGATCGGCGGCGCTAAGGTCGCGCCGGTCCTTTCTGGTGTCGGAGCCGGCAGCGTTTCGAAAGCGTGTCCCGATCGCGTCGAGCGGATCGACGAAATCGGCCCAGCGCGGATGCGGGGAGGCGCCGGCGGCAAATGCGCGCGTCTCGCGTTCCCAGCCGGCATAGGGCGTCTGCGCTGCCTCGATCTCGTCGGGGGTCATCCCGCTGAAATAATTATAGCTGTCGTTGAACGCGCGGACATGGTCGAGGCACAGCCAGCGCCAATCGCCGGGCCCGTCGAAATCCGACCGCTTCCCGTCGGCGGGCGGCGCACGAAACTCTCCCGGCGCATCGCAGCCCGGATGCGCGCAGTCATTCTCATGCCCCTCGATCCGCCCGTGAAATCGGGTCGGCTTCTTGCTTGCGCTCGCCAAGCAACTCCCTTTCGCGATCAATAGCCCTATATAGACGAAATGAGCATGAATTTAACTGGCCCTGTCGCCGCCGAAATCACCAAACGGCTGACCGAGGCGCTCGATCCGGCGCATCTCGAGGTGCGTGACGACAGCGCGCTGCACCACGGCCATGCCGGTCACGATTCGCGCGGCGAGAGCCATTTCACGGTCGAGATCACATCCCCGAAATTCGCCGGGCTGAACCGCGTTGCGCGCCAACGGGCGGTCAATGCAGCGCTCGCCGACCTTCTCGTGGAACGTGTGCACGCGCTGGCCATCAAGGCAAAGGCGCCGGGCGAATGAGCGAGATCTACGTTCGGTTGCTAAATGAGGGTACGGATGTTTGGGCTTCTGTTCCGGCCGAACATCTCGGGGATAGCTCGTACCGACTCCTCGCTACGGAAATCGAGAGCGAGCAGGATTGCGAGCTGCAGTATAAACCCGGCGATGTCGTAGTTGCCGCGACACGGAGAGGTGCGGACGGGCAAGAAATGATGTGTGCTGTAGAGTTGCAGAAGTAATCATGACCGACGAGCTTTTCCTCCAGACGCTCCTGCCCACGACCCACGATCTGGGCGGCTTCAAGGTCCATCGCACCCTGCCGCACCGCGAGCGGACCACGATCGGCCCATTCATCTTCTTCGACCAGATGGGTCCGGCCAGGCTCCCGCCAAGCGAAGGAATCGACGTGCGGCCGCATCCGCACATCAACCTCGCCACGGTCACCTATCTGTTCGCGGGAGCGATCGAGCACCGCGATTCGCTGGGCACGTTCGCGCGGATCGAACCGGGTGCGGTGAACCTGATGACCGCCGGCCGCGGCATCGTCCACTCCGAGCGCTCGCCGGCCGAGCTGAGGCCCGATGGCCCGTCCTTGTCCGGGATCCAGACCTGGCTCGCTCTGCCCAGCGCGAAAGAGGAGATCGACCCGGCCTTCGAGCATGTCGCTGCTGCGGACCTTCCGGTGGTGCAGGGCAGCGGTGCGACCGCCCGGGTCGTCATGGGCAGCCTGTGGGGCGCGACTTCTCCGGTGACCTGTCACAGCGAGACCATCTATGCCGATGTCGCGCTGGAAGCGGGTGGCAGCATTCCGATCGATGTGTCGACGGACGAGCGCGGACTCTATGTCGCTGAAGGCGATGCGAGCTTCGACGGCCGGGCGCTCGATCCCGGCACTCTCTATGTCCTCCGCCCAGGCATCGCCGCGACGCTTCGTTCGGAGCGTGGCGGCCATGTCATGCTGTGCGGCGGCCAGCCGCTCGACGGGCCGCGCCACGTCTGGTGGAATTTCGTGTCGTCGCGCCGCGACCGGATCCGCGAGGCGCGCGAGGATTGGAAGGCGATGCGCTTCCCGCTCGTTCCGCAGGACTCCGACGAATATATCCCGCTTCCCGAGGTGCCCAAGACGGTCAGCTATCCCTGACGTCAGGATTGCTTGCAGGAGATAGCGCTTGGGCTGCCTTGCGCCCTTCGCTATGCCCGCGCCGATGTCCTCCGCCTCCGCCTCGGCCCGTTCGCGCTCGCGCTCCGCTGCCCGCCTCGCCGCGGTGCAGGCATTGTACCAGCAGCAGATGGAGAAGACGCCGCTCCCGGTCCTGCTCCACGAATTTCATCACCACCGGCTCGGCGCGACGATCGAGGATGTCGAATATGCCGATGCCGAGGTCGATTTTTTCGACGATCTCGTCACCGGCGTCGATGCGCGCTCGGACGAGATCGACGCATTGATCTCCGACAAGCTGGCGGAAGACTGGACGCTCGAACGCCTCGACCGGCCGATGCGGCAGATCTTGCGCGCCGGCAGCTACGAACTGATCGCGCGTCTCGACGTGCCGACCGCGACCGTCATCACCGAATATGTCGATGTTGCCCACGCCTTCTACGACAGGCGCGAGTCCGCCTTCGTCAACGCGCTGCTCGACGCGGTCGCGAAAGCAGTTCGGAAGTAACGCCTGCCACCCTGTTCAGCTGTGTTTGTCCGGCGTAGCTATGCGCCCTGACCGATGAGCGCCGAATCCGACTTTATCGCCGCACTGCGCGCCATGCCGCTGCCGAGCGCCGCCCGCGGCTTGCGCGATGATGCGGCGGTGCTCGAACTGGGCGGCACGAAGCTCGTGCTGACCCACGACATGATCGTCGAGGGCATTCATTTCCTGCCCGACGATCCGCCCGGCGATGTCGCGTGGAAGCTGGTGGCGGTGAACCTGTCCGACCTTGCCGGTAAGGGCGCGCGTCCGCTCGGTATATTGCTCGGCTTCAGCCTTGGACAGGATCGGGACTGGGATCGCGCTTTCCTCAAAGGCCTTGAGAGTGCGCTGCATGCCTTCGGCATCGGCCTGCTCGGAGGTGATACGGTGGCCGCGCCGGCAGCAGCTCCTCGCTTTCTTGGCATGACCGCGCTTGGCGAGGCGACGGGCGCGATTCCGTCTCGGTCGGGTGGGCGCGATGGCGATATTTTGTGGGTCAGCGGCAGCATCGGCGATGCCGGTGCCGGCCTCAAGCTGGCGACCGGGCAGGTCGAGGCAAGCGACCGGGCCAGCGATGAACTGATCGAACGTTACCGCACACCGCGGCCGCGCCTCGAAGCTGGCCAGGCGCTTGCACCTCTGGTCAGCGCGATGATGGACGTCTCTGACGGGCTGCTGATCGATGCGCAGCGGATGGCTGCGGCGAGCGGCGTGAAGGTTGTTATCGCGCTCGACGCCGTGCCTCTGTCCGGTGCCTATCTCGCGGTGATCGGGGATGATCGCGCGGCACGCATTGCAGCGGCGACCGCCGGTGACGACTATGAACTTCTGTTCGCCGCGCGCCATAACGATGCGCCCCGCATCCATGCAATCTCCGAACGCTTTGGGTTGGCGTTCACGCAGGTCGGACGGTTCACTGCTGGTTCCGGATTGGAGCTGCGCGATGGCGAAAGCCCCGTCGCGCTGCCCCCGGCGCTTGGCTTCGAGCATGAGCGGCGATTGTCCGAGGCTGATCCAAGAGGTTGAAACCTACCGACTTGGCCCGTAAGAGGCACGGCACATCGGGGCGCAGCGCCCGCTCGGGCAGCGTGGCACGCGCCTGTCCAGCAAAATAGGGGAAGGACGAAATGTCGGGAATGAACGTCGTGATCGCTGCCATCGCCTGCGGCCTTGTCGCCGTGCTTTATGGCATTATCACCAGCCGTCAGGTGCTCGCAGCTTCAAGCGGTAACGAGCGCATGGTCGAAATCGCCGGCGCAATTCAGGAAGGTGCGAAAGCCTATCTCGGCCGGCAATATACGACCATCGCCGTCGTCGGCGTCGTCGTTGCTGCCGTGGTCCTGTTCTTCCTCGGCCCTGTGGCTGCCATTGGCTTCGTGCTCGGCGCGCTTCTGTCGGGTGCGACCGGCTTTATCGGCATGAACATCTCGGTCCGCGCCAACGTCCGCACCGCCGAAGCGGCGCGTACCAGCCTCCAAAAAGGTCTGACCATCGCCTTCCGCGCCGGTGCCATCACCGGCATGCTTGTGGCCGGGCTCGCCTTGCTCGCAATCGCGACCTTCTTCTATGTTCTCGTTCAGGTCCGCGGGGCTGAGCCCGGCGGCCGCGAGGTCATCCATGCGCTCACCGCGCTTGCCTTCGGAGCATCGCTGATTTCGATCTTCGCGCGTCTCGGCGGCGGCATCTTCACCAAGGCCGCCGACGTCGGCGCCGACCTGGTCGGCAAGGTCGAGGCCGGAATTCCCGAGGACGATCCCCGCAACCCGGCGGTGATCGCCGACAACGTCGGTGACAATGTCGGCGACTGCGCCGGCATGGCCGCGGACCTTTTCGAAACCTATGTCGTGACCATCGGCGCCACCATGGTGCTGATCGCCCTCCTGCTCGGCGATTCGGTGCCCGACCTCATTCCATTGATGTCGCTCCCGCTGATCATCGGCGGCGTGTGCATCCTGACGTCGATCATCGGCACCTATTTCGTCCGTCTCGGCCGTACCCAGTCGATCATGGGCGCGCTCTACAAGGGCTTCTGGGTTACCGCCGTACTCTCGATCCCGGCGCTGCTCGGGGTGACCTGGTGGACGCTCGGCGGCGATCTCGACGCGGTCATCGGCGGCGCACGCCAGGCGGCCGGCTTCGAAGCCGAGGCGCAGGTCGTCGCGGGCGCCGGCTCGTTCACCGGCTGGTCGCTCTACTGGTGCATGCTGGTCGGCCTGGCCGTCACCGGACTGCTCGTCTGGATCACCGAATATTATACCGGCACCAACTATCGGCCGGTCCGCTCGATCGCCAAGGCTTCGGAAACCGGCCATGGCACCAACGTCATCCAGGGTCTGGCGATCAGCCTTGAATCGACCGCGCTTCCGACGCTCGTGATCTGCGTCGGCATCGTCGTCGCCTATCAGCTCGCGGGCCTGATCGGCATCGCGTTCGCCGCAACCGCAATGCTCGCGCTCGCCGGCATGGTGGTCGCGCTCGATGCTTATGGTCCTGTTACCGATAACGCCGGTGGCATCGCCGAAATGGCGGGCCTCGAGGATACCGTGCGTCATCGCACCGACGCGCTCGACGCGGTCGGCAACACCACCAAAGCGGTGACCAAGGGCTATGCGATCGGCTCGGCCGGTCTCGCGGCACTGGTGCTGTTCGGTGCCTATACGACCGATCTGGGCATCTACTTCCCCGATCTCGCGGTCGATTTCTCGCTCTCCAATCCGTACGTGATCGTCGGCCTGCTGCTCGGTGCCTTGCTGCCCTATATATTCGGGGCGATGGGCATGACCGCGGTCGGACGCGCCGCCGGCGCGGTGGTCGAGGAAGTGCGTGCGCAGTTCCGCGACAATCCCGGCATCATGGCCGGCACCAGCCGGCCCAATTACGCCCGCACCGTCGACCTCGTCACCAAGGCGGCGATCCGCGAGATGGTCATTCCCTCGCTGCTGCCGGTGCTCGCACCGATCGTCGTTTACTTCGTGATCTACTTCGTGGCGGGCCAGGAAAATGCCTTTGCCGCGGTCGGCGCATTGCTGCTCGGCGTGATCGTCTCCGGCCTGTTCGTCGCCATCTCGATGACCAGCGGCGGCGGCGCCTGGGACAATGCCAAGAAATATATCGAGGACGGCAATCATGGCGGCAAGGGTTCCGAAGCCCATAAGGCCGCCGTCACCGGCGACACGGTCGGCGATCCGTACAAGGACACCGCCGGTCCGGCGGTCAATCCGATGATCAAGATCACCAACATCGTCGCATTGCTGATGCTGGCCGCTTTGGCGGGCCACACCGCAATCTGATCCAGCAAGACCATGAGTCACTGGCCCGCGCCTTCGAGCGCGGGCCTTTTTGTTTGTGCGGTCTCGATTTGACACACAACCGCATCGGATTTGGCCAAAATTCACCTGCCGCTAAAGCCGATATTTACCCTTCGCGCGTAGTGCCGCGCGCGAAGGATATGCATGGAATCCGCACCCGCACGCGCCCAGACTGACGACCAGACGTGGCCCGCCGCGTCCGGTCAGGCGTCGCTCCGTCAGGATGTGACGGCGCGGCTGACGTGCGCCCGGACCGCCGCCGACACGTTGTCGCGCGACTGGGAACAGCTCGAAGCCGAAGCGAGCGAGCCCAATGCCTTTGCCGAACACTGGTTCGCCGCCGCCAGCCTTCGCCACTTCGCGCGCGACCGGGACATCAGGCTGATCGAGGTTCGGCGCGGCGACCGGTTGATCGGGGTCATGCCGATGCACATCGTACCGCGCCACGGCCGCATTCCGATCCGCCATGTCGAGAACTGGCTCCACTATCACTGCTTCCTGGCGACGCCGCTGATACGACAAGGCGAGGAACAGGCCTTCTGGTCCGCTCTGCTTGACTGTCTGGACCGCGAACCCTGGGCCCAGGGTTTCCTGCACATCAACGGCCTTGTCGAACATGGCCCGATTCATCAGGGCCTGCTCGCTGCGGCACGGGAGCTGGTTCGTCCGTGCGACACCGTCCTTCGAATCGAGCGCGCAATGCTGGGCGGCGGCCTCGGCGCTATCGCTTATTACGAGCACAGTGTCCGCAAGAAGAAGCGCAAGGAGCTCAAGCGCCTGCGCACTCGTCTCGACGAGCTTGGCACGGTCGCGGCGCGGACCCTGTCAGACCCTGCCGACCTGGCGTCATGGTGCGACGATTTCCTCTCGCTCGAGAAATCGGGCTGGAAGGGACGCGAAGGGTCGGCGCTTGGCTGTGCTGCCGACACCGAGGCTTTTTTCCGTGAAGCCGTGGCGGGTGCGTTCGACGCCGGGCAGCTCGAATTCCTGCGGCTCGATCTCGACGGTCGGCCGCTCGCGATGCTGGTCAACTTCATCACATTGCCGGGCAGCTTCTCGTTCAAGATCGCCTTCGACGAGGACTATGCGCGCTTTTCGCCCGGCGTGCTCATCCAGATCGAGAATCTGGCTTTGCTCGAACGGCCCGGCTTCGAATGGATGGACAGCTGTGCGGTCGAAAACCACACGATGATCAACAGCCTGTGGGCGGAGCGGCGCGCGATCATCCGCGTGAGCGTCCCATTCGGCACCGAGCGCAGCCGCATCGCATTTCGCCTTTGCCGCACGATCGAGGAGCTGGCCGCCGCCGTCCGGCGCCGCCTTTCGCCGCAACCGATTGCCACCGTCACCGAACAGGAAAGCAATGACTGACACCATCTTCAGCGACGACATCGTCGCCCGTTTCCGCGGCGGCTATCCGCTGCAACCGACGCCGCTCGCGCACCAGCTGCTCGGACATCCGTTGCTCGAGCTCGATGCGATCGCCGCGCTCGCGCAGCGCATGAACCGCAAGGACGTCGAATATAATGCGGCGCTGCTTCCGATCGGCGTCCCGCAGGAGGATCTGCCCGCCAACGGTTTGTCGATCGCCGATACGATCAGGTCGATCGAGGAGAATGGATCGTGGATGGTGCTCAAGCTGGTCCAGCAGGATCCAGCCTATCGCGATCTGCTGCACAGCACGCTCGCCGAGCTCAAGCCCGCAATCGAGGCGGTGACGGGGCCGATGCTCCAGCTCGAAGGCTTCATCTTCGTGTCGTCGCCGAACGCGGTGACTCCGCTCCATTTCGACCCCGAATATAATATCCTGTGCCAGATCCGCGGCAGCAAGACGATGAGCGTCTTTTCGGCCGAGGACGAGGAGATGGCGACGCCAATCTTCGTCGAGAATTACCATGCCGGCGGGCCGCGCAATCTGCCTTGGAACGACGCGTTCGAACCGCGCGGCAAATCCTTCCTGCTCACGCCCGGTGACGCGCTCTACGTGCCGGTGACCTCGCCGCATTGGGTCAGGAACGGGCCCGAGGTCTCGATCTCCTTTTCGATCACCTGGCGCTCGAAGTGGAGCTTCCACGAAGCCGATGCGCGCGCGTTCAACAAGCGCCTTCGCAAGCTTGGCCTCAGCCCCGCTTCGCCGCGCCGCTTTCCCGAGAGCAATTTGCTCAAATCGGTCGCGCATCGCACCTTGCGCAAGGCTGGCCGCGCGCTCGGTTCGGGCCCGAGGGAAGGCTGAACGGGCGAGCCTTCCCATTTTGCGTTGAAGCGAGTAAGCCAGCGCGAATTTTGACCTTAGGGAATTGAATGGCGAAAGAAGAACTTCTCGAAATGCGCGGCTCGGTTGTCGAGCTGCTGCCCAATGCGATGTTCAGGGTGCGTCTCGAAAACGACCATGAAATCCTCGGCCATACCGCGGGTAAGATGCGCAAGAACCGGATCCGCGTCCTCGTCGGCGACGAAGTGCTGGTTGAGCTGACGCCTTATGATCTCACCAAAGGCCGCATAACCTACCGGTTCAAGTAGCCGGTCCGGACCAGGAGCCCATGCGGCTCATCCTTGCATCAGCCAGTCAGCGCCGTCTCGATCTGCTTGCCCGGATCGGGATCACTCCCGATGCGGTCGTCCCGGCCGACATCGACGAGACGCCGCGTCCGGGCGAGCTGGCGGCACCTTATGCCGCCCGCATGGCCGCGGAAAAGGCTGCGGCGGTGCCCGGGGGCGGGGCGCTGGTGCTCGCCGCCGATACCGTCGTCGCAGCGGGGCGCAGGCTGCTGCCGAAGACCGAGGATGCGGCCGAGGCGCGTGACGCCATGGCTTTGCTGTCCGGTCGCCGCCACCGCGTCTACTCGGCGGTGACCCTGGTCGATCCTGAGGGCCGCGCGCGTCATCGCATCTCGCTGACCACGGTCACGTTCAAGCGATTGAGCGCCGCCGAGCTGGATGCGTATGTCGCCAGCGGCGAATGGCGCGGCAAGGCGGGCGGCTATGCGATCCAGGGCCGCGCCGAAGCCTTGGTCCGCAACATCTCCGGCAGCCATTCGGGAATCATCGGGCTGCCCTTGTTCGAGACCCGCGCTTTGCTCCTGGCTGCGGGCTGGCCGTTTGACTGAGTGGATTTACGAGGAGGGGATCGGCGAAAATCGGGCGATCCTCGTGAGCGACGGGGCGATCGTCGAAGCCGCGATCGAGCTTCCGTCCAAGGCGCGTGCGGGCGCCATAGCCGATGCGCGGGTCACTGCGATCCTGATCCCGGGCCGCCGCGCGATCCTCACGATGGACGATGGCACCGAGGCTCTGCTCGAGCCAGTGCCATCGGGTGTCACCGAGGGTCGGTCCGTCCGCGCCGAAATCATCCGCGAGGCGATCGGCGAGGGCGGCCGTGTGAAACGCGCAAAAGCAAGGCTGACCGATGCGGGCCTTCGCGAAGGCCCAAGCCTTCTCGAGCGAATTGCGGCTACCGATCTTGGTGTCTTCCGCCACACCTATCCCGGAGCGGATCGTTTCGAACAGGCCGGCTGGTCCGAGCTTCTTGAGCAAGCGGCTACGGGCGAAATCCCTTTCGAAGGCGGTGCGCTTCGCATGAGCCTGACTCCTGCCATGACCCTGTTCGACGTCGATGGGGTCCTGCCGCCGGCCACACTTGCGATCGCAGGCGCGGAGGCGGCAGCATGCGCCATCCGGCAGCTCGGCATAACCGGCTCGATCGGTATCGATCTCCCGACCCTTGCCGCGCGCGCCGAACGTCAGGCTGCGGCGCAGGCGCTCGACGCAATTCTCCCGCAGCCGTTCGAGCGGACGGCGGTCAATGGCTTCGGCTTTCTCCAGCTGGTGCGCCGCCGGCACCGCGCCTCGATCGCCGAAATCATCCAGCTGGATCAGGTGGGCGCCGCCGCGCGCGCTCTCCTGCGGCGCGCTGAGCGCTCGCAAGGCGCTGGACCAAGAGCGCTGACTGCTGCTCCGTCGGTCATCGCCCGCATCGAAGCGCAGCCGCTCTGGGTGGAAGAATTGGCACGCCGGCTCGGAACGGCAGTCGACTTGCGGGCCGACCCCGGCCTCGCCATATCGGCCGGACATGTCCATTCCGCCTTCGCCTAGACAAAGACGCAGCGCCTGCCCGCTCTGCGGCAAACAGGCCAATGTCGCCCACGCGCCATTCTGCAGCCAAGGCTGTCGCGACCGCGACCTGCTGAAATGGCTTGGTGATGGCTATCGCATTCCCGGACGCCCTGCCGAGGGACTCGACGCGGACGCAGGCGCGCCGACCGACGACGACTGACGCGGCAAATGCGCAAAGCGTGACACTGGACAGCCGAGCAAAGGCCCCTCTATAGCCGCGCCTTCCGCCCGTCGCGGAGGGCGCCCAGGTAGCTCAGTTGGTAGAGCACGTGACTGAAAATCACGGTGTCGGCGGTTCGATCCCGTCCCTGGGCACCACTTTTCGCATATCAAGGACAAGCACCGGCCCCTCGGTCCGCCGGGCAACATTCAGAGCTTCGCCATGAGTGACAGCGCATTGGCCGTTGCCGCCGAAGCCGCGGTGTTGTCGAACATGCACCAGGCGTCGAGCCCGTCGTCAATCGCTGCCCGAATGTGCCGGGCGTACATCTCGACAGCCTCGTCGTCATAGGACGAGCGGTACATCTTCGGGGAGCCATGGAGGCGCCAATAAGCAAGGCCTCGCCATCCGCCGGGCACGCTCGCCACAGGTGAAAGGGCCGGGTCCGCGGCTGCCCGAGCCACGCGAAGGTGCCTGAGCATGGCCTCCGCGTCATCATCGAACCAGGAAATATTGCGTGGCTCGCAGACGATCTCGGCACCGATCGACCTTCGAAGATCGTTAAAGAAGCGCTCGGCAACCGCGGCGTCGAACGCGAGCTTCGGGGGCAACTGCACCAGCAGCAATTTCAATTTACTGCCCAGTTGCTCGACCTCCCGGGCAAATTGCTCGATGAGGGTGTCGACATCCACCAGCTTGGCTTGATGCGTGATCGTCTTCGGGATCTTCACCGCGAAGCGAAAATGCTCGGGCACGCTTGCGGCCCACTTCGCCCAGGTCGAAGCCTGGTGCGGTCGATGGAAGGACGAATTCACCTCAACGCCGTTGAACACCTGCGAATAGCGCTCGAGCGCCGTTCCGTCCGTCGGAAAGGCTGCCGCGTCCTTGCGCGCTAGGCTCCACCCCGCCGTCCCGATCACAGCACCCATGGAGCATCAACGCCCCGCCGGCCGGCCGGATGCGTGGCAGTTGCTGACGGCCAGGCAAGGAGCGGTCCATGCCCGGACGCACACCACCAATTCCTGAGATCCACCTTACGGAAGATCGGGTTCGATCAACTCGGCTGCGCGCCAGCCCGTGGCCATCGCCGGCGCGTTGGTACTGCCCGAAACCATCGTCGGGATGATCGACAGATCAACCACCCGCAGGCCCTCGATCCCGCGCACCCGGCAAAGCGGATCGACTACGGACTGCGCATCGTCACCCATCCGGCAGGTCCCGACCGCATGCAGGCCGGCATTGCCGAGTCTGTGGATGGCATCGAGGATCTCGTCGTCGGTCTCGATGTCACGACCGGGCAGCGTCTCGCGCTCGACATAGTCCGCAAGCGGTTCCTGCGCGAACAATCTTCGCGTGAAACGGAAAAGCGCGATGGCGGTGCGACGGTCGTAATCCTCAGACAGATAATTGGGCGATATCCGCGGCGGCTCCATCGGATCGGCGCTGGTGATCTGGATGGTTCCGCGGCTTTCCGGCCGGATCACGTAGCTGGCACACAGCGCGCCCGGCTGCCGTTCGACCTCGAAGCCCTCGCGCGCAAAATCCTGCGAGACATGGCTTAGGCCAAGCTGCCCGTCGGGGCGGCCCGGGCCGGGCTCGGTTCGAACGGCCCCGGTTACCTCGAACACCGCCGTGGTCAGCGGACCGCTGCCCAGCAGCGCATAGCGCAGCAGGCTGGCGACCAGGCCCGCGCCGCGGTAGGCGGCATTGGCGCTGCCGCCGCGCAGACGATATTGCGGGCGGAAGACGCGATGCTCGCGCAGATTCTGTCCCACGCCGGGTGAAGCTGCTTTCACCTCGATGCCAAGCGATCGGAGGTGTTCGGGGTCGCCGATCCCGGACAGCTGCAGTAATTTCGGTGAGTTGAGCGCGCCTGCCGACAGGATGACGGTGCGTGCGAGCAAATCCTCCTCGCGGTCGCCGCGTCTAATGCGGACGCCGACCGCACGACCGTCCCGAATGATCACGCGCAGCACCTCGACATCCGGCTCGACTCGCAGATTGGGCTTCTTGCTGGCCGAATGCAGGAAGGCGTGCGCCGCGCTTTGCCGGCGCCCGCGCCAGATGGTGCGCGGGGTATAGCCGATCGCCGGGCCCTCCACGGCGTTCAGGTCTTCAGCCAGGGGCAGGCCCAGCCGCTCGGCCGACTGCAGCATCGCGTCCAGCACTGGACGGCCACGCTGTTCGATCGACACCTTCAGCTTGCCGCCCGACCCGCGCATCGGCGACCCGCCCAGTTGGTGGTCCTCCATCGCCAGATAGGCGGCTTTCAGATGATCCCAGTTCCAGCCAGGGCATCCTAGCGCTTCCCAGGCATCGTAATCGCCGGGCTGGCCGCGGACATAGATCATGCCATTGATCGAACTCGATCCGCCGACCATGCGGCCGCGTATCCAATATTCGGGCTCGTTATGGCCGCCGGTCTTTTCGGCAGGATAGGCCCACATCGTCCCCGGCCGGGTCAGCACTTTGGCGAAGCCGCGCGGCATGGTGATGAGCGGGCTTTGGTCGGTCTGGCCGCCCTCCAGCACAAGGATCTGGTGACGTCCCGATCGGCTCAATCGATCGGCCAGCACGCACCCCGCCGAGCCGGCCCCCACAATGATGACATCCGTCTCGCTCACCCGCCTCTTCCTATCTATGTTCTCAGGAGTTTCTGTCGACTGTCGACCATGTCAGATGGATAGGTAGAGCTTTTCCATAGAACCTGTCCACTCGGACAAGTTGTGCGTTTTGGAATCACAGCGGCTGCGGCTTCGCTGGAATTGAAACACTATTAACCGGTCGCCGCTAGTCTCGACCGGTGACTGCGACCGCGCTTCCCTCCGCTCGACGCGAGGCCATTTAGCTCCCCACAAAATATTTTTGCGGGATTCCGCGATCGGAGCCCGCTCCTTAACCGGTCCGCAACGCCTTCTGCGCTTTGAGGAAAGTGCAGGGGAGACGCGCATGAGCCTTTGGAAGATCATCACCGCCGCATGCGTTCTCCTCGCCATCGGCTGCAGCCGCCAGCCGCCGCAGGATAAGGGCGTGACGATCATGCTCGACGATATGCCGGTGGTCGCCAAGCTCGGGCCGGCCCATGTTGTCACCGCTGAAAACGCTCCTGTTACGGCCCAGGGCGAACCGATGGCCAGCGCCTCACCTGGCTTCAGCCCGTCGATCTGGGAGGGTCCCGGCATCGCGCAGCAAGACTCCGCAGCCAACGCACGCCCCTAGCCGGGCGATCGTCGCGCGCTGGCGCCGGCCTTGTCGACGTACTTCCGCGCTTTGGCTTTGCCCAATCATTGGCCGAGCCCTAAGCGGCGCGGATGCGCGCCGAGCTTACCCATGTGAACTGCTGGATCTTCGATCTCGACAACAGCCTGTACCCGGCCTCGGCGAACCTGTTCGCGCTGATCGACGAGCGGATGAAGACATTCATCGCCAATCTGCTCTCGGTCGATCTCGCCGAAGCGCACCGCGTGCAGAAGAGCTATTTTCACAATCACGGCACGACATTGTCCGGCCTGATGCAATCCAACGGCGTCGATCCGCACGACTTCCTGTCCTACGTGCACGACATCGATCTTGCCCGGATCTCGGCCGATCCCGATCTTGCCGCATCGATCGCGCGCCTGCCAGGGCGCCGCTTCGTCTTCACCAATGGAGACGCCAGCTATGCGGGGCGGGTGCTCGACAAGCTTGGCCTCGCCGGCCTGTTCGAAGGAATCCACGACATCCATGCGATGGATTATGTGCCAAAGCCCGATCCGCGGCCCTACACAGCGATGTGCGATCGCTTCGGCATTGATCCGCACGCCGCGCTGTTCGCCGAGGACATGGCGCGCAACCTGGAACCGGCCAAGGCGATCGGCATGACCACGGTCTGGATCGACAACGGATCGGAGTATGGAAGCCAGGGCGCCGATCCAGCCTTTATTGATTATCATGTTGACGATATCGCCGCCTGGCTGACTGACATTTTGGGGGACGAGAACATATGACCGCTGCGTTGCGCGAGACGATCGAACAGGCATGGGAAACGCGCGATTCGATCGACAGCGGCGTGCAGGGCGCTGTGCACGAGGCCGTCGAAGCCGCGCTCGCCGGCCTCGATGAAGGGTCGTTCCGCGTCGCTGAAAAGACGGGCGAAGGCTGGCACGTCAATCAATGGCTCAAAAAGGCGGTCTTGCTCAGCTTCCGCCTCAACCCGATGGAGCCGATCAGCGGTGCTCCGGGCGGCAGCAATTGGTGGGACAAGGTCCCGTCCAAGTTCGCCGGCTGGGACAAAGCGCGTTTTTCTTCGGCAGGGTTTCGCGCGGTTCCGGGTGCGATCGTCCGGCGCGGCGCATTCATCGGCAGGGGTGCCGTGCTGATGCCGAGCTTCGTCAACATCGGTGCCTATGTCGGCGAGAACACGATGGTCGATACCTGGGCGACGGTCGGCAGCTGCGCGCAGATCGGAAGCAACGTCCACATATCGGGCGGCACCGGCATCGGCGGCGTGCTCGAACCGCTTCAGGCCGGGCCGGTGATCATCGAGGACGATGCCTTCATTGGCGCGCGCTCGGAAGTGGCCGAAGGCGTGATCGTCGAACAGGGCGCGGTACTGTCGATGGGCGTGTTCCTCGGCGCCTCGACCAAGATCGTCGATCGCGAGACCGGCGAGATCTTCATGGGCCGGGTCCCGGCTTATTCGGTGGTCGTTCCCGGAACCTTGCCGCCGCGCAGGCCGGATGGTCCCGCGCTCGCCTGCGCGGTCATCGTCAAGCGCGTCGATGCCCAGACCCGCTCGAAGACCAGCATCAACGAGCTGCTGAGGGATTAGTTGGCGGTTTCGACGGCACAGCATCCGCTTCCTTGAGCAGGCTCGCCGCCTTCGCCCCGGTCCAGTCCTGCCCGCCGACGATCCGCCAAAGCTCCTTGCCTTCGGCATCGTAGAATATCGTCGTCGGAAGTGTCGTGACTCCAAGCGCGCTGCCCAATGCGCCCTGGTCGTCGAGATAGGCGTCGAGATTGGGGAGGTCGTTCTTCTTGAAGAACGCATCGACTTTCGCCGCACCATCGAGATCCTGGCTCAGCGCCACCACCTTGATCCTGCCGCCCTCGCGCTTGGCGAGCGCATCGAGCGTCGGCATCTCGATGATACAGGGCCCGCACCAGGTCGCCCACAGGTTGAGCAGCAGCGGCTTGCCGCGGAACTCGGCGAGCGTGACGCCTTCGCCATCGGGGTCCTTGAAGCTGTCCGAAGGCGCGGACTTGCCGGCATATTCGCGGTCGAGATACCCCGCTTCGCCATCCTTTCCAATCGGTGGGGCCGGTGCCGGCGCAACTGGAGCGGCCTCGTTTCCGGCGGGCTCGGCGGGCCTGGGCTTGTCGCAGCCGGCTGCAAGCGCGGTCAGAAGGCAGAGGGACAGCCAATATCTGTGTCGCATCGCGCGTCGCTCCGTCGGATTTGTTGAGCAGCGCGATAGGGTTGACCGCGCAGCGCGGCAAGCAAGCAAGCCGATTGTGCCGGTGATGGCGATATTCTAGAGCACGGCCGACTTGGAACACAGTGGGCAGGAGGATGAATCGGATAATGCGAAACGGCATGCTGACCATCGGGCTTCTGGCCCTCGGCGCCTGCGGCTCGCAGCAGGACCTGAGCGTTGCTGAAGGCCAGCATCTGCCCGTCAAGCCCGCCATGGCCAGCAAGACGCCGACCGCCGTCGAGCTGCTCGATCCGCCGCCGATCGCGCGGCCCGAGCGCGTCAATGAGCTGCTCAGGCAGAGCGAGGAACGCAAGGACGACCGGTTCGATTTGCCGCCGCCCGGCTGACGCGCACACTCACGACCCGTCCACCCCGACCTGGAGTTAGCATGAAAGCAGTTCGAAAGGCCGTCTTCCCGGTGGCGGGGCTCGGCACCCGTTTCCTCCCGGCGACCAAATCCATGCCCAAGGAGATGTTGACGATCGTCGACAAGCCGCTCATCCAATATGCGGTCGAGGAGGCACGCGAAGCCGGCGTCGAGCAGATGATCTTCGTGACCGGCCGCGGAAAAAGCGCGCTCGACGATCATTTCGATATCAGCTTCGAGCTCGAGACGGTGATGACCGGTCGCGGCAAGTCGCTCGATCCGATCGCGGCGACGCGGGCACTGCCGGGATCGATCGCTTCGGTGCGGCAGCAGCAGCCACTCGGGCTCGGTCATGCCGTCTGGTGCGCGCGCGAGCTGGTCGGTGACGAACCTTTCGCGGTGCTGCTTCCGGACGATCTGATGTGGGGCAAGCCCGGCTGCCTCGCGCAGATGGTCGACGCCTATAACAAGGTCGGCGGCAACATCATCTGCGCGCAGCAGGTCGCGCGTGATCGCACCGCCAGCTATGGAATCATCACGCCGGGCGCGAGCGAGGGCACGCTCACCGAAGTCAAAGGTCTCGTCGAAAAGCCTAAGCCCGAAGAGGCACCGTCGACCCTCGGCATCGTCGGCCGCTACATATTGCAGCCCGAGATCATGGCGATTCTTGGCAGCCAGGCGACCGGCGCCGGCGGCGAGATCCAGCTGACCGACGGCATGGCCGCGCTGATCGGCAGGCAGGCGTTCCATGCCGTGACAGTCGACGCGGTGCGCTACGATTGCGGCGACAAGGCCGGCTTCGTGACCGCCAATATCGCGCTCGCGCTCGAGCGCGCCGATATCGGCCCGGCGGTGCGTGCGTTCATTGCCGATATCGCCTAGATGGGATGCATCGCGATCCTGGCCGGCGATGGGCCAGTGCGTGTCATCTCGGCCAAGGAGGCGCACGACTATGGCGGCCCGGGATTCGTCTGGCTGCACGCCGACAGTTTCGAGGAAGTCGATCTGGCCGCGCTGCTCGGCGAAGGCGATATTCCCGAGGTCGCCGGCAGCGCGCTGATGGCGATGGAGACGCGGCCCCGGTGCGACCGCATCGGGGATGGCGCGCTGGTCAATCTGCGCGGTATCGGCGCCGTCCAGCCCGACAGCGGCGACGAACTGGTTTCGCTGCGCATGTGGGTGCGGCAGGGCAAGGTCAATTCGGTCAGCCGGATGCCGCTCCTCGCCAGCGCGGCAGTGGTCGAACAGATGAAGGCCGGCAGAATCCACGATCCGGGTGACCTGGTAGCTGCGTTCGCGCGCGAGATCAGCGTCCAGATGGACCCGTTCGTGGCCGAGCTCGGCGACACGCTCGACGATTGCGAGGCGGCGCTCGAAGATCGCCACGAACTCTACAAGATGCGCTCGTCGATCGCGAAGATAAGGACGGCTGCGATCACCTATCGCCGTTTCGTCGCTCCCGATCGCGACGCGCTCGCGACGCTGGCGTCGCTCGAATTCGACTGGATCGCCGTCGATGACCGGCTGCACATCCGCGAGGCGGCCGATCGCTTCGCCCGCATGGCCGAGGAGCTGGAGGCGATCAGGGAACGTTCCGCCCTTCTGCACGAGCAGCTGACCGACCTTCGTTCCGAGCAGATCGACCAGAGATCGCTCTATATTTCGATCATCGCATTCATTTTCCTGCCGCTCACCTTCATCACCGGCCTGCTCGGCATGAACGTGGAGGGCATTCCCTATGCGCACAGCCCCTGGTCCTTCTGGGGCGTCGTCATCTTCTGCGTCGTGGTGGGCGTCACCGTGACGGGCTGGTTCATGGGGCGCCACTGGCTGCGTCGCTGACCGAAACCTGCTTCCTGTGCGGGCGGCCGCTGGGCAGCAGGGTGGAATGGCACCACATCGTGCCGAAGAGCCGCGGCGGCCGCGAAACCGCGCCGCTGCATCCGATCTGCCACCGCACCATCCACAGCCTGCTCGCCAATAGCGAGATCGAGCGTGGTTATGCTTCGGCTGAATCGCTTCGCGCGCATCCGGAGATCGCGAAATTCGTGGCGTGGGTATTGTGCAAGGATCCCGACTTCCATGCGCCCACACGCCGGCGGAAAGGTCAGTGATCGAGGTTGTTCTCCTTTTGTTCTTGACATCTAGAGCTCCTTCTGCTAGCCGTCCGAAAAGCTCGTCGCGAGAGTTGGCTCCTTCTCATCGTTGTTTTCCAAGAGGATCATGCACGCCGGTGCAGGCCCGGTTTTTTCGCGCGCGCGTGCGCGGGCGGGCGCGTGCGCGCCAACCGTCAATTTCATCAACTTAACCTTGCTCGAATGGGCGCGGTATTAGGGGGATGCAGGGTCGTTCCGCGATGCAGACTTCTCCCCTCCCGCGTGCGATCCTGACGGCTCTTTGGTTCGTCTGGGAGACGAACCTGCCGTCATGATGGGCCGGGGGTGGGCTTCGTATCTATCGCGGCTAGCGAAGGCCCACCCCTTGATCCCCTCCCGCTCGCGGGCGGGGAGATTCGACGTAATCAACGTCTCGCGCCACGCCTCCTCATAGCCCACGCTCATTCGTGCGATCGTGAAGGACTCCGCGATCCGTGCGCGTGCCATCTTTCGGCGTTCATCCCATGCCGCCGTGTCCGACTTCCCCGTGTGATAGGCGTCGAGAATCGCCGCCGCGAGCGGTTGCGGCGACCTGGGTGGCACGACCCAGCCCGAGGCGCCGACCAGCAGGCCGCAGTCGCCGGTATCGGTCACGACGCACGGCGTTCCGGACGCCATTGCTTCCGCGACAACATTCGGGAACGCCTCGCTGGCGCTGGAGAGGACATGAAGGTCGACCGACCGCATGATCCGATCAACGTCGCGCCGCGCGCCGAGACAGATGATCCGGTCTTCCAGCCCAAGCTTGCGTATCAGCCTCGTCAGGACCGGATTGCTCGCGTCGATATCGGGACCGACAAGGATGCAGGCCCAGCCGGAGGGAAGCTGGTCGCGGAGCAGGGCCAAGGCGTTGAGCAGGTTCGCATGATCCTTCTCCGGATGCCATCGCGCCACGGCCGCAATCACGAAGGTATCCGCCGGTAGCTGCCAGTCGGCACGCAGATCCTGTTCGCCCGGTTCCAGCGGCCGAAACCGGCCGATGTCATATCCGTTTGCAACCACTGTCGACGGGGCTCGGCGATAGCCGATCGGGTCATGCGCTTCCTGCGCAAGCGCGGAGCAGCTGATCACGCGGCTGGGAAGCCATCCGGCGGCAAGTCCCGACAGCCGCGCAAGGGTACGCGACCGCAATCGAAGCGGCCGTCCGAAGTTGGTGCAATGGATGCCCCAGACGACCGGGACTCGCGCAATCATACCGAGCACGCCCGCGAGCATGTTGGCGCGGTACATCCAGCTCTGGATCAGGTCGGGTTCAAACGCGTCGATCAACCGCTTGAGGCGGCGGACGGCGGCCGGGAAGCTGGCCGGACCGCGCAGATCGAGATGATGCAGATCGACGCCCGCTGCAGCCAGTTCTTCACTGTACCATTCGGCCGGGCCGATCGAGACGACACGATGCTGCACGTCCGAGGGAGCGGTCACGAGACGCACGAGCACAGCCTCGGCGCCGCCATTTTCAAGGCTGCCGATCAGGTGCAGGACTTTCACGTCTGTTTCCGCAGCACGGCGCGAGGGTTCACCAGTTTATTCTCAGCAGTCGGTCGACGAGCCGCGCCAGCCAATAATGGATGCTGCCGCGCTTCAGCGCCAGATAATTCCGTCCCTTGACGAAAAACAGCTGCCGGCCGCCATCGCCCCAGCTCAAGGTTGTCGAATCGCCCCGCTCGTCCATCAGGAAGCTGCCGACAAGCAGCGCGTCCGCCTTCGATCGCGACGCCGCATTGCGCTCGATGAGCCCGACCACATCAGCCGGGGTTTCGACAGGATAGGTGACGTCCAGATCCTCCCAGATCGCCCGTCCGGCAAGGATCGACGGCCGATCCCAGTAGGTCGCTTCGAGCCCAACGGTCGATCCGAAGCTCAGGACCACGTCGGCGCGGTCGACAAGCTCATAGCTTGAAGCGGGATCTTCTGGGCGGATGAGCGTCGTTCCATCGAGCTTCGCGATCCGGGCGATCATGTCGTCGGTCCGGCCGGTACGATCGCCGCGCTGGTTGGGGTGAAGGCGCACGACGATATGATGGTCGTCCGAAAGCCCCGCACGCAGGTCGGTGATGAAGCGAGTGACGTCGCGCGAGGCGGCGGTGAACCATTCGTCGCCGATGACCTCGAATTCGTCGGGGCTGCTCGTGAATATCGCCAGTATCTTGCCGTCACCCAATGTGGGGAGCCGGCCAGTCCGCTGCCCGGCAACATAGGATTGGTCGTCGGTCCTTTGTCCACCCCTGCGCCCCTCGAAAAAGGCGCGGCCGAGATCGTCGCTGGCGCGGCCGCTGCGGCGATATGTGCCCAGTTGCTCCTTGATGAAGCTTAGGCTGTGGACCTGCGCGTTGGTGGTCGTGAACAGGGTCCGTGCCGCACCCGACACCTCGACCACGCCATATTCGGTTCCCGAACGCTCGGCTGCGATCAGTGCCGAGCGCGTGGGTACGATCCGGCCGTTGAAGAATTCGAGGCGGTCGGGCCGATGTTCGGCGATATAGTTGCGAAGCCCGCGAAAGGCGAAGCGGCTGTAGGTCATCCAGCGCCGCGCGACCGGTCCGAACGCCAGCCGCCGGATCAGCGGCGTCCGCTTCGATTCGACATCGACGCGGTAGAAGGTCTTCAGCGTCGAAGAGACGCCATTGCGCAACTCGCTTTCCATGCCGTCATCAGCGGGCGATGCGGCTTCCCCTCCCGCGAAGCTGTCGATGGTCATCACCGTTGAGCCCGGCAGCAGCTCCGCAAGCGCGGCGTCGCGGACGACGCGGCAGTGGCCGCACACGCCACGCGTAACCAGCGCGCTCGCAACGCAGCCGCGCGTAGTGCCGTTACATACGAGAAGCGTCAGCTCGACGTCCGGATCGGCGGCCAGGTCCGTGGCGCGGGCGAGAACGATTTCGAACGATTCGGTGAGCGAAGACGGCAACAGCAAGGCGACGCGCGATTTCGACGCGTTAGGCAGCGCGTTCGCATGTGTCGCGCGACTATCCATCAACCTTCCACTGACCACGCGGCGATCATCTCCCACCGGCGCATTCTATAGGGCGCATCGCCTTGAAGTCACTGCCGACGGAGCCGGCCTTGAGTTCGCCCGGCCGTCGCCTTAGGCTCGCTCGATGCGGGTCCTTATCCTCGGTGCGACGGGATTGCTCGGGCAGGCCTGCCTTCGTCATGCGCGAACGATCGGTATGGACGTCGTTGGCGCCGCACGGCACGCCGCCGATCTGGAAGTCGACGCCACCGACCTCAATGGCCTTACCGAAGCTGTCGGCGCGGCTGGCGCCGATCTCGTCATCAATTGCGTCGGCTTGACCGATCTTGACCTCTGCGAGCGCGATCCCGGGCTGGCCTACCGGGTCAATGCCCGCCCGGTAGCGGCATTGGCGGCGCTGAGCAGGCTTCGCGGCTTTCGCCTGGTCCATATCTCGACCGATCATTTTTTTGCCGGCGACGGTCCGGCCGCGCATGACGAGGGCGCACCGGTCACGCTCGTCAATGAATATGCGCGCACCAAATATTGCGGGGAGCGGCTGGCGCTTGCCGAACCGACCGCGCTTGTCATCCGGACCAGCATGCTCGGTTCCCGGGGCTGGGACAAAACGACCCTGGCGGAATGGGCGGTTGCGGCGATCGAGGGCGACGAGCCGATGACGTTGTTCTGCGATGCGTTCACCTCGTCGATCGACGCCGACAGCCTTGCCGCGGCGATCTTCGACCTTATCCGCAAAAATGCTGCCGGTTTGCTGAACATCGGATCCAGCCAGGTCTATTCCAAGGCCGATCTGATCCTGCGGCTGGCGGAGGGGATGGGCAGGACGCTGAGCAGCGCGAGCCCCGGTTCGGTGTCCGGGCTTCATCCGCGACGTGCGGATTCGCTGGGCCTGGACGTCAGCCGAGCCGAGGCGATCCTGGAGCGATCCTTGCCGGATTTGAACAAGGTGGTGGCTTCGCTGCTGCGGAGCCGATAATCGGGACGAGATGGATTACGACACGACAATCCGCATCGGCGACCGCAGGATATCGATCGCCTCGCCGACCTATTTCATCGCCGATATCGCCGCCAATCATGACGGCGACCTCGACCGCGCCAGGCGCCTGATCCATCTCGCCGCGGAAGCGGGCGCTGACTGCGCCAAGTTCCAGCATTTCAAAGCCGACCGGATCGTCAGCGCGGTGGGTTTCGAACGCGAGGGGTCGCAGGTCAGCCATCAGGCCAAATGGGAAAAGTCGGTCCCCGAAGTCTACGACCAATATCATACCAGGCGCGACTGGACCGATGCGCTGGTCGAAGCCTGCGCCGAGGTCGGCATCCACTTCATGACGACGCCCTACGATGCCGAGGCGGTCGACATGTTCCGCGACATCGTACCGGCCTACAAGATCGGCTCGGGCGATCTCACCTTCCGCGACCTGATCGTGCAGATGGCGAAGGTCGGAAAACCGATCCTGCTCGCTACCGGCGCCGCCGATATGGCCGAGACGCAGGCCGCGGTCGAGGCGGTGCTGGCGCACAACCCGCAGCTGTGCCTGCTTCAATGCAACACTAATTATACGGGCAGCCGGGAGAATTTCTCGTTCGTCAACCTGCGCGTGCTTCAGTCGTTCGCGGCGAAATGGCCCGGCATGGTGCTCGGGCTTTCGGACCATACGCCCGGCCATAGCGCGGTGCTCGGTGCGGTCTCGCTCGGCGCCCGGATCGTCGAGAAGCATTTCACCGACGACAATGATCGGGTCGGCCCCGACCATGGCTTCGCGCTCAATCCCCTGACCTGGCGCGCGATGGTCGATGCGACCCGCGAGCTCGAGATGGCGCTTGGCGACGGCGTCAAGCGGGTCGAGGAAAATGAGCTGGAGACGATCATCATCCAGCGCCGCGCGCTTCGCGCCACGCACGATCTGAAGGCCGGGCACAGGATCGCGGCCGGCGATCTTGAGGCGCTTCGTCCATGCCCGCTGGGCGCCGTCAACCCGATGCACCATGAGGAGATGATCGGCCGCGTGCTGCGTGTTGATCTCGGCCACGGCGAGGAGCTGCGGTGGGACGCTTTGCACCCGTCGTCCTGATCCCGGCTTTCCAGGAAGCAGCGACGATCGGCGCTGTCGTGGCCGAGGCGGTCAAATATGCGCCTGTCGTGGTCGGCGACGACCAATCGGGCGATGCTACGGTCGCGATTGCCCGCGATGCCGGCGCCGAGGTCCGCGTCCATCCGGCCAGGCTTGGCTATAGCGCTTCGCTCAATGCCTTGTTCGAATTCGCGCTTGATCAAGGCTGGACGCATGCGGTGACGATGGATGCCGACGGCGAGCATGATCCGCGCCTGCTTCCCTTATTCCTGTCGGCACTGGAGCGCGTGCCGCTGGTCCTGGGCAGACGGCCGCGTACGCAGCGCATCGCCGAGGCGATCACGGCCTTCTACGTGCGGCGCCGCTACGGCGTGCACGACATCTTCTGCGGGATGAAGGGCTATGCGCTCGATCTGGCGCGCGAGGCCGGCGGGTTCGATCATACGCAAAGCGTCGGTACCGATCTCGCGCTCTATGCGCTGCGCGCGCGCCGCGCTTTCGAGGAGATCGCCGTCTCCGGAACGCCGCGCATCGATCGACCGCGCTTCGGCTCCGCCTGGCGCGCCAACCGGCAATTGCTGGGTGTCCTCCGACGGATCGTAGCGTGCGACCTCAAAGCACCGAGGAAGCGCTGACCCGCTTTACGCGGTTACGTAGGTCTCGAACGTCTTTCGAAGCACGCTGCACTGGGCGCGATCTTGCGCGGCGATTTCGCCATCCATGCCGCCGTGCGAAAAGATCACATTGTCGATCCGTTCGTAGATGCCGAGGCCCAGGAACGCCGCGGCATAGTCCTGCTTGTAGGTGAACAGCCGGACGTCTTCGCGGTGATGATACCATCTGGCGGCCGGGCGATCGGGAAGGAAGTCCGAGACGATCAGGATACCGCCTTCCCTTACCCAGCTGTCGATCGACGCGATCGCGCGCGACAGATTCTGACGCGCGACCCAGTGCAGTACGTAGCTGACGATCACCGCGTCATACTGGCCGTCCATCGTGGGATCCTCGATCGGGCCGACGGCAAGTTCGAGCTGCGGCCAGCGGCTCTGTCCGTCGGCAATTGCCTGTTCGCTGACGTCGCATCCTGCCAGCCTGCCGATGGCGGGATAAAGGCCGGACAGCGCGGCGAGCCGCCAGCCGTTCGAGCAACCGAGTTCGCAGACCGACTGCAGCGTGGTTCCCGACTGAACCGCGCGTTCGATGGCCCTGAGCACGACATCGTCGCGGCCATCCGCGGACAGATGCTCCGCATTCCGGCGGAACCAGTTGTCTCCTTCGCCTTCCCGAAAGATCTGACTCTGGTCGACTGCCATGATTTGCCTTTTGCTAGCCCGGGCGCTGCCTTGCGGACGCTATTCGCCCCTCCTATTGCAGCGGCTTGCCTGTGAAGCCAATCTCGATTCAGCAAAGCCGGCCGTGATCCTGGCCATCGTCCAGGCGCGCGCCTCTTCGTCCCGATTGCCGGGCAAGGTGATGCTGCCTGTCCATGGCGCGCCGATGCTGTTGCGGCAGATCGAGCGGGTCCGGCGCAGCACGGCGCTCGATTCGATCGTGATCGCGACGAGCGATCAGAGCGAAGACGATCCTGTCGCCGATCTCGCCCCGCAGGCTGGGGTCGATCATTTCCGCGGGTCGCTCGACGATGTTCTGGACCGCTATTACCGCGCGGCTGAGCGATACAGCCCCGACCATGTCGTGCGGATCACCGGCGACTGTCCTTTGATCGACTGGAACGTGATCGACGGCTGTGTGCAGTTCATGATCGACGGCGCTTATGACTATGCATCCAATACACTGCGGCCGACCTGGCCCGATGGCCTCGACGTCGAGGCCATGACCTTCGATGCGCTCCGCACTGCGTGGGAACAGGGAAGGGGTATCGTCGAGCGCGAGCATGTCACGCAGTTCATCCACCGTCATCCCGACCGCTTCCGGCTTGGGTCGTATGAAAGCGCTCGTGATCTCTCCGATCTGCGCTGGACGGTCGACGAGCCGGAGGATCTGGAATTCGTCCGCCAGGTCTATGACGCGCTTTATCCGGCGAACGCGGCTTTCACCTATGAGGATGTCCTCGGCCTGATCGAAAGTCGTCCGGATATTGCGTTGCTGAACGCGGCCTTCGAACGCAATGAAGGTCTGAAGCGCTCCGAGGAGGCAGAATTGAAGGCAGACAAAAATGGCTGATGCCGTTCGACGAAGCTACGCACGATCGGAGGAGATGCTGGAGCGCGCGCTTCGCTCGATCCCGCTCGGCACCCAGACTTTCTCGAAGAGCTATATCCATTATCCGCGCGGCGCCGCGCCGTTCTTCGTCGAGCGTGCGCAGGGGTCGCGCGTCTGGGACATCGACGGCAATGAATATGTCGACTTCGTCAACGCGCTGAATGCGATAACGCTCGGCCATTGCGACCCCGACGTCAGCGCGGCAGTGCAGGAGATGATGGCGCGCGGAACCATCTTCTCGCTCTCGCATCCGGTCGAGATCGAGGTCGCGGAGAAGATCATCGAACTCGTTCCCTGCGCCGAACGCGTGCGGTTCGGCAAGAATGGCTCGGATGCAACTGCGGGGTCGATCCGCGCCGCGCGCGCATTCACCGGCCGGGATAGGGTCGCGGTGTGCGGCTATCATGGCTGGCAGGACTGGTATATCGGCTCGACCGCCCGGAATAAGGGTGTTCCCGGCGCTACGCGCGCGCTGACGCATGGCTTTTTGTACAACGACCTCGCCTCGCTCGAAGCGGTGTTCGCGAAGTATCCGGGCGAATTCGCAGCCGTCATCCTCGAGCCAATGAACAGCACATGGCCCGCGCCCGGCTTCCTCGCCGGCGTGGTCGAACTCGCGCACGCGCACGGCGCGCTTGCCGTGTTCGACGAGACGATCACCGGCTTCCGCTTCGCGCCCGGCGGCGCCCAGCAATATTTCGGGGTCACGCCCGATCTGTCCTCGTTCGGCAAGGCGCTGGCGAATGGCTATCCGCTCGCCGCCGTCGCCGGCCGCGCCGACGTGATGCGCGAGTTCGAGGATGTGTTCTTCTCGTTCACGATGGGCGGCGAAACGCTCTCGCTCGCCGCGGCGAAGGCGGCGATGGACAAGATCGAGCGCGATCATGTCACCGAAGCGCTCGAACATCGCGGCAGGCAATTGATGACCGCGGTCGGGGACTGCATCGCCCGGCATGGCTGCGGCGATTTCCTCGCCCTGAGCGGCCATCCGAGCTGGTCGTTCCTGTCGATCAAGGATGCTGGCGGGCTATCGTCCTACGACATCAGGACCCTATATCTTCAGGAGATATTCGCCCGCGGCATCCTGTCGCTCGGCACCCACAATATGTCGTTCGCGCATAGCGAGGAGGATGTCGCCCTGCTGGCCGCAGCCTATGACGAAGTGTTCCCGATCCTTCGTTCGGCAGTCGAGCGCGGCAGCGTGGCGAATCTTTTGCGCTGTGCGCCGCTGGAGCCGTTGTTCAAGGTCCGCTGACCGGGAGGTCGCCCCAACCGCTCGGGTTCAGGATACGCGGATCGATCGCGGGTGGAATGAAGTCCAGAGGCGGCGCCCGTTCCGCTCTTTCCGCAGCAGCGAGGATCGCCTGAAACTCCGCGATGCTCGTGACTCCAACCAGGAAGCGATCGATCTCACTTCGCTGGAATACGAGTGCTAGCAACCCTCCGAGGCGTGAGAGACCTGCCTCATGGCAGCTTTGGTCCAGGGCTGTGAGCGCAGGTCTGAGCGCCGAGAAGCGCGGTTCGAGAGCAGTGGCGGCTTGCAGCAGCAGCCCCTGCAGGAAGATCGAACGGGCATGGATTTCGACAGCGCGCTCGGCAAGTCGCGCAAGCTGTCCGCCGGCCACGAGCCGGTTATCGACCGCGTTGAACGGCAATTGCACGATCTCGATCGGGAACTGGTCGAGCGCCTCGTCGATCTCCATTCCTTTGTACGCCGAAAACCCAAGCTTGGAGACCAGGCCGTCGGCCTTCAGCTTTTCGCACGCCGCCCAGAGCGCCTGCCCATGCGCACCGAGCAGGTCGGCCGGGTGGTGGAAAAGGAGGCCATGCACCCGCTCGACGCGCAGCCGCTCCAGCGAAAATCGAAATGCATCTGTGAGATGTGATACCGCCGGCGCGCTGTCGTCGAAGGCTGCAAAGCCGGGCGTCTTGGTGACGATCCGGAACGAGGCGCCATCGGGCAGGGACTGCCCGACCACCCGCTCGCTTTCGCCATAGTCGTGTGCGGTGTCGATCGTGTCGATGCCCGCACCGACGCACAGCTGCAGAATTTGCCGCGCCGCTTCCTGGCCGACGCGCCCGCTCTGGTTGGTGATGCCATAGTCCAAGCCGAACTGGACCGTTCCAAGCCCGAGCCGCGACGATCCCTCGCGGCGCGGTTCAGGCACTGTGCGTGGGATCGACATGGTCCCGGATCAGCGTGCGCAATTCCTGCACGCTGAGGAAGTGGTCGTTCGCACCGCTGTTATAGGCGAAGCCCGGCGTGACGCGGCTGCCCCCCTTCTTCGCGAGGTAGGTTTCGACCGACTGCTCGCTTCCGCTCGGCAGGATTGCATAATATTCGCCGAGATCTACGGTGTTGAGGCTGTCGCTGGCGGTGATCATCTCTTCGTGGATCTTCTCGCCCGGACGTATGCCGATTACCTTGCGCTCGCACTCCGGACCGATCGCTTCGGCGACGTCGAGGATGCGGTAGCTCGGGATCTTGGGAACGAAAATCTCGCCGCCGAGCGCATTTTCGACCGCCCACAGCACCATGTCGACGCCCTGCTGCAGCGTGATGTTGAAGCGCGTCATCGTTGGATCGGTGATCGGAAATACGCCGCTGGCACGTGCGGCGAGGAAATGCGGGATCACCGATCCGCGGCTTCCCATCACATTGCCGTAGCGAACGACGGCATAGCGCAGGTCGCGGCTGCCGGTGATGTTGTTGGCGGCGATGAACAATTTGTCCGAGCACAATTTGGTCGCGCCGTAGAGATTGACCGGCGCGGCCGCTTTGTCGGTCGACAAGGCAATCACTCTGCGCACGCCGGTGTCGAGGCTGGCCTCGACCAGATTCTGCGCGCCGATCACATTGGTCTTGATGCATTCGAACGGATTATATTCGGCCGCCGGGACCTGCTTGAGCGCCGCCCCATGGACCACCAGCTCGATGCCTTCGAGCGCGCGCCGAAGCCGGTCGGCGTCGCGGATATCGCCGATGAAATAGCGCAGCTGCGGATAGTCGCGGTCGGAGAATTTCTGCGCCATCTCGAACTGCTTGAGTTCGTCGCGCGAGTAGATCACCAGACGGCGGACTTCCGGATGATCGCGCAATATCGTCTGCACGAAGGATTGGCCGAAGGAGCCGGTACCGCCCGTTACGAGGATCGATTCATACTGACGCATTACATTCCCTAGGCGGCCATATGCCCGATGGCTGTAGCGTAACTGCCGATTTCCGCCACGCGCCCATTGTCGAGCCGGATCACCGTGTCGCAGCCCGACAATGTCGAGAGGCGATGCGCGATAATGATGATCGTCAGGCCATCGTCGCCGAGCGCGTTGAGCGATTTCATGACGTCCGATTCGGTTTGTGCGTCGAGCGCGCTGGTGGCCTCGTCGAGCACCAGCACCGGTGCCTGCTTGTACAGCGCGCGCGCGATTCCGAGCCGCTGGCGCTGGCCGCCCGATAGCCGCACGCCGCGTTCGCCGACGCGCGTTTCATAGCCTTCTGGCAATGTCGTGATGAAGCTGTGGAGCTGCGCATTCTGCGTCGCGGCGATGACGCGGTCCATGTCGATCTCGCCGTCCTTCCAGCCGAAGGCGATATTCCGCGCGATCGTGCTGTCGGCGAGGAAGATCGACTGCGGCACATGCGCGATGCTTTTCTGCCACGCCTTGCGCACCATCCCCGTCAGCATCTCGCCATCGGCGGTGATCGTTCCGCTCGACGGCTCGAGCAGCCCCATGACGAGGTCTACCAACGTGCTCTTGCCCGATCCGGTCGCTCCGACGATCGCAAGCCGCGAACCGCGGTTGATGGTGAAGCTGAGCTGCGACAGCGCCGGTTCGGTGCGGCCCGGATAGGAGAAGTCGATATTGTCCAGCCGAAGCTCGCGCTCGAACTGCAGCGGCGAGACCGCCGCGCGGGCGTCGGCCGGGACCGGCAGCGACAGCAGCTTGAGCGTGTCGTTCAGGACCGAGCGGTTGCCCGCCGCCGACGCCCACCCATAATAGATTTGCTGGAACAAAGGCAGCAGCCGCTGCGCGCCGAGCGCGAGTGCGCCAAGGATCGGCAGTGACTGGTGGATGCCACCTTCGCGCGCGGTGATCACGACCGCGATTACCGCGATCAGAACCATACCCGCGCCTTCGATGACGAAACGCGGCATCGCTGCGATGAATTCGGTACTGGCCTTCGCGTGGACCAGACCTTTGTCCGCTTTCTCGAGCTCCTCGACATAGATTGCCTGCGACCCGTCGAGAATGATGTCGCGAATGCCACCCAGGCTTTCCTGGATGATCTGGACGCGCCGCGAATAGGCTGCGCCGCTGATCTTCGAATTGCGGGCGAGCCGTCCGCGCGTGAAATAGGTCACCAGCGCGTAGGTGGTGCCGAATCCGATCGACGCCAGGAGCGCAGTGAACGGATCGATATAAATGATGGCGGCAATGATGAAGACGGAGATCGCCGCCGCGGTGATACCGAGCATCACGCGAAGCAGGCCATAATTGACCAGTATCTGGACCTTTTCGAGCGCCGCCACTGTCTCGCTGGTATTCTGCGCGATATGGTAGGAATAAGGCTGACTGAGGATGCGGCGCTGGATTTCGACGGTGATGTCGTGGCCCAGCAGGAAAACGAATTTTTGGCTGAGCTTGGACAGCATAAGGCGAACGATCGCACCAAAGACCGCCGCCGCGGCGAAGAATGAGGCGACGACGAGCAGCTGTTCCTGGCGTGTCGATGCGCCGAATGCGCCGGTCACATGCATGACGACGGGCAGGCGTCCGATCCGGTCGGGATCGGCAAGCAAAGCGAGGAAGGGGACGACCGCACTGATCGTCAGGACTTCGAACACCGCGCCAAGCAGCATCAGGAAGATGACGACGTAAAACTGCCGGCGCCGGCGCGGCGACATCGTCCTGATGATTTCGCGCATGCCCGAAGCCGCGGAGTAGCCGTCCGTCGTCTGCAAGACTCTAGTTCCTTCGGCCGTTGTTTCGCAGCGTGACGATGGCTGGCGGCAAACTCAACGAGGGTCCCTTGGATGACCGTGTGGCGTCGGTTTAGACAGCCAAATCCGTGCGGAATCAACCAGATTGATCGTTGGACCGGGGGCCGTAAGCAGTTACAGCCACGCCAGCAGACGCTGCAAAGCGGTCGACCGTTCGCAGGAGCCACGCATGCTATCCCGCCGTAAGTTCCTCTCATCCGCCGCCTTCTTTGCGGCTGTGTCGGGACGGGGCTGGGGTTCGAAAGTCGCGGCAGCGGCGCGCCCGCGGGTATTCAGGCCGGAGGATTTCGGCGCCAAGGGCGACGGCAAGACCAACGACAGCGCTGCCTTTGCGGCGCTGTCGCAGGCCGTCACCGACGCGGGCGGCGGTGTGATCAAGCTGCGCAAGGTGACCTATGTCGTCGGTGCGCAGGAAAGGGCCGACGGCGGCGACGCGACCTGGCTCTTTGCGCCGGGCAAGCTGCTGGAGCTTGAAGGATGCACCGGCCCGCTGACCATAAAAGGTGGGGGTGCCCGGCTGCGCTGCGCGGATGGCCTGCGCTACGGCACGTTCGACTTGCAGACCGGCGAACCGCGCGCCAACGCGATGCCCTACACCGGCCCCGGTCGCGCGACGCCCTATGCGGCGATGATCCAGATCAGCAATTGTACGGGGCCGGTCGAGATCAGCGACCTCGAGCTCGACGGGAATAGCGGAGCCCATAAGCTCGGCGGCGGCTTCGGCGATACCGGCTTCCAAATTCCCTGTTCCGGCCTGTTCCTGCGCGACAACAAGGGCAGCGAGGTCGTTCGCAATGTCTTTGCCCATCACCATGGCTTGGACGGCCTGTATCTCGATGGCGTCGACAGGGATCTCGCGGATGGACAGACGCGCCTGATCTCGGATTTCAGAAGCGAATATAACGGCCGCCAGGGCTGCAGCATCATCGGCGGCCGCGGCTATCGTTTCGAACGCTGCGCATTCAGCCACACCGGCAAGGGCAAGATCCAGAGCGCTCCGGGCGCCGGTGTGGACTTCGAGCCCGAGGGCAAAGCGGTGCGCGACCTTGCGTTCGACCAGTGCGAATTTTCCGACAACAGCGGTTGCGGCATGGTCGCGGACAATGGCGATTCCGAAGGTGTGCGGTTCGTCGACTGCACCTTCGTCGGGACGACGAACTGGTCGATATGGCCGAAAAAGCCGCACTTCCGGTTCGAGCGCTGCACGTTTGTCGGCTCGCTGGTGAATACGTTCGGCGACGATGATCCGGCGCGGGCGGTCCAGTTCGCCGGCTGTACGTTCAGCGACGATCCGGCGCGCTCGCCGACCGGCAAGGTCTATCTCGGTCAGGCGAATGGCCCGATTGCGGACTTGTGGACCGCTCGCAACATATTGTTCGACGGCTGCCGGTTCGAGTTGGTGGCGGATGCCGTCCTGCCCTGGACCCGCAATGTTATCTACCGCGACTGCCGCATGCAGCAAAGCGCTGCCAAGGTGGCTTACCCGCGCGGCAAATATCTGGGGACGAACGAAATTACCGGCAACGTCGATCTGGCGGGATCGAGCGTCACCGGTACGCTCCAGATCAACGGACAGATGATGAAGCCGGGCGTAATAGGCTGATGTGCGGCTTTGCCGGCCTGCTCAGCGCAACTCCGTCGAACTGCCAATTCGCAAGGAGGATGGCCGCGCAGCTCGTGCATCGCGGGCCCGACGACCACGGCTATTGGGCCGATGAACATGCCGGCGTGGGCCTCGGTCACCAGCGGCTTTCGATCGTCGATCTCTCGGCCGCAGGCCACCAGCCAATGCGCTCGGCGGACGGGCGTTATGTCATCGTCTACAATGGCGAAATCTACAATCACACCGCGCTTCGGCGTGAAGTGGAGACTGGCGGCGGCGGCCCGGGCCATAATGGCTGGGCCGGACACTCCGACACCGAAACGCTTCTCGCCGCCATTGCGCTGTGGGGACTGGAAGCAGCGCTGCAAAAGTGTGTCGGAATGTTCGCGCTGGCGCTGTGGGACATCCGCGAGCGCACGCTGTTTCTGGCCCGCGACAGGTTCGGCGAGAAGCCGCTTTATTATGGCTGGGCGAGCGGCGACTTTGTCTTCGGCTCCGAGCTGAAGGCGCTTCGCGCCCATCCAGGGTTCGGCAATGACGTGGATCGCGGCGCGCTCCGCCTGCTCGCATCCCGCGCTTACGTGCCCGCGCCGCTCTCGATCTTCCGCCGCATCTATAAATTGACACCCGGCTGCATTCTTCGCGTCGGCGAAGGCGGCTGGCGCGTGCCGCGCGATGCCCCGCCGATGCCGGGGCAAGGCACCGACGGGATGGCGATGGCGCGTTACTGGTCCTACGCCGAGGTGGTGCGATCGGGTCTGGCCGATCCGGTCAGGTCCGAGCAGGAGGCGCTGGAACTGCTCGAGCCGGCGCTTGCGGCGGCGATCGAGGGACAGAGCCTTGCCGACGTCCCGGTCGGCGCCTTCCTGTCGGGCGGCGTCGACTCCTCGCTCGTCGCCGCGCTCTACCAGAAATATTCGCCGCGCAGCGTGCGCACCTTCTCGATCGGCTTCGAGGACAAGGTCTATGACGAATCGGGTCACGCCCGCGAGGTGGCGCGCCATCTCGGGACCGAGCACAACGAGCGGATCGTTACCGCGCGCGAGGCACAGGACGTCATTCCTTTGCTATCCGACATGTACGATGAGCCATTCGCCGACAGCTCGCAGATACCGACCCATTTGGTCAGCCGCTTCGCGCGTGAGCAGGTAACCGTCGCGCTGTCGGGCGATGGCGGCGACGAATTGTTCGGCGGTTACAATCGCTATATTTCCGCAGCCCGGCTGTGGCGCCATGCCGCCAGGGTTCCGGCGCCGGCGCGTGCGGTCGCCGCTGTGCTGCTTGGTACGGTTTCGGCCGCCGCCTGGACCCGGCTTGCTTCGCTGCGCGGCGGAGAGCGTCCTCCGCACTATGGCATCAAAGTCCGCAAGGGCATTCGGACCGTTGGGGGCGCGCGCAGCCTCGGCGATTTGTTCGAAAGCTTCCTCGACGAATGGTCGGGCGAGCCATCGCCGGTGCTTGCTTCGGACGGCATGCCCGCAAGCTGCGCGTTCGATCTCGATCCCGGCGTCGCCGCGCCCGACGCCGTGCGGATGATGTATTGCGACGCGACCAGCTATTTGCCCGACGACATATTGTGCAAGGTCGACCGCGCGGCGATGGCCGTCAGCCTGGAAACACGCGTTCCGTTTCTTGATCATCGCGCCGCCGGGATCGCAGCGCGAATTCCGGTCGGGATGAAAATCCAGGGCCGAAAGGGCAAGATGGTCCTGCGGCAGCTGCTCTACCGCGAAGCGCCGGCTGCGCTGTTCGAGCGGCCCAAGGCCGGCTTCGCGATACCGCTCGGCGACTGGCTGCGCGGTCCGCTGCGCGACTGGGCCGAGGATTTGCTTGGGCCGCGCCTTGAGCAAGGCGGCTATTTCGATGCCCGCGCGGTGCGCCGGCGCTGGCAGCAGCATCTGAGCGGCGAACGCGATTCCGCCCAGGCATTATGGGCGATCCTGATGTTCCAGGCCTGGGCTAGGCGAGAATTGCCGACAGGCGGAGTCTAAGGGCTGATCGCGAATAGTCGCGCTCGTAGATGGCGCGCAATTCCGGGTCGAAACGGGGCAGGGGCACCAAGTTCTTCAGCGTCGCGATGAACTCTTCGCTGCTGTTGCATACCCACCCCGCCTGCCTCGCAATCTGCTCGTAGCCGCAGAAGGCTTCAGTCGTGCCCGCGATATGTTTTCCAAACATCAGGGCCTCGGCCACCTTGGTCTTCATACCCGATCCATCGAAGATCGGGGCGATCACCGCGCGTGCGCCGGCATAATATGCGCCCAACGCCTGGACGCTTCCCACGACGCACATATTGGGAGCCTGTTCGAGTTGCGGCCGAAGCGCTTCCATGCCTGTGCCAACCACCCATGTATCCAGGCTAAGATGTGGCGCGACCTCGCGCGCAAACCACAAAATACCGGCGCGGTTGGCGTAGAAATCGCCGCCGACGAACAGGAGATAGTCGCGCGCCTCTGCTAGAACGCCCTCGTCTCCGCCCCTGCGGTCCTCGATCGCCATCGGCACGATATCGGTTGCCGCGCGGTCATAGAGCCTGACCAGGCCGTCGCTGTCCCGCTTGTTGAGCACGAGCAATCGGTCGGCGTGCCGCACCGCCAGACGTTCGGCATTCCAGTTGGCGATCAGCACGCCGAGGGGCTTCAGGCCGGGCCGTTGGCGCAGTGCACCGGCGAAGAAGCGCGCCTCGACATTGTGGAAGAATACCAGGATCTCGACTTTGGAATGCGCTCGCTTGATCGAGCGCGCGAGCCGTCCAAGGTTCGAGCCGTCCAGATACACGCGCTCTACCGACTCCGCCCGGATCCGTGCGACGACCGCTTGTTCGGTATTGCGCGAGATACCGTTGATGTGACCGCGCAGGGCAGCGATGGCCTCCAGCCCGCGTGCCGCGTGCGGCTCAAGTTCGTGCAGAACGAGCTGGTCGCCGAGGATATCCTTGAGGCATTCGAAATGAAGCCGCGACAGCGGCTCGCGCCCGCCGGATAGTCCGCCGGTCATTCGCGGCGTGATGAACATCAGCTTCGACATGCGCAAAATGCACTAGGGTCCTGGGGCTGGAGCGACAATGGCGAGCACTGGGCGGGGAAGCAGCTTTCTTGCTGGTGCCTCATATTCCTCCTAGACGCGGCGACACCAAGGGAGGTGGTCTTGAGCGAAGCAACCGAACGCCGCATCATCCCTGTGATCCTGTGCGGCGGCTCCGGCACCAGGCTGTGGCCGCTGTCGCGCAAGAAGCGGCCCAAGCAGCTGCTCGCGCTCACCGGTTCGCGAACCATGCTGCAGATGACGCTGGAACGCGTCGGCGACGGCGCCTTGTTCGCGCCACCGGTTGCCGTGGTCGCGGCGGACCAGGCCGACGCGGTCGCCGAGCAGATGGACGCAATCGGACAACCGGGACGGCTGATCGTCGAGCCAAGCGCGCGCAACACCGCGCCGGCAATCGCACTGGCCGCGCATGCCGCGGCACCGGGCGACCTGTTGCTGGTAACGCCGAGCGACCAGCTCGTCGGCGATGTCCCGGCCTTCCTCGACGCGATCGCGGCGGCGCGGCCGCTCGCCGAGCAGGGCTGGCTGGTGACTTTCGGCATACGCCCGACCCGCGCCGAAACCGGCTACGGCTATATCCGCCGCGGCGGCGCTTTGGCGCCCGGTGTGTTCAGCGCCGAGGCCTTTGTCGAGAAGCCCGATACCGCCACCGCCAAATCCTATCTGGCGGACGGCGGCTATGACTGGAACGGCGGCATCTTCCTGTTCCGCGCCGATGCTTTCCTGGCGGCATTGGCTACGCATGCGTCCGACATTGCCGGCTCGGTCGAAGCCGCGATCGGCGAAGAAATGACGGAGGGCTGGGAGCGATTTTCGCCCGATGCCGAGGCTTTCGCTAATGTCCGCTCGCAGTCGATCGACCATGCGGTCATGGAACATGCCGAAAGGGTCGCCGTCGTCCCCGTCGAGATGGACTGGTCCGACATCGGCAGCTGGCAGGCGCTGTATGAGGTCGGGTCCGGCGATTCCTCGGGCATGGTGACCGAAGGCGAGACATTGCTGATCGATTCCCGAAACTGCCTGGTGCGCTCCGACGGGCCGCTGGTGGTTGCGGTCGGCGTAGAGGACCTCGTGATCGTCGCGACCGGCGATGCCGTGCTCGTTATGCCGCGCGCGCAGAGCCAGCGCGTCCAGGAGGTCGTCGCGGCGCTCAAGGCGAAGGGCGACGAACGGACGTGAGCCGCGTCCGGCCCGGCGATGGCGATGAACGGTCGTCGCCCAAGCATATCTGCCTCGTCTATGATTGCCTCTTCCCCTGGACGGTCGGCGGAGCGGAGCGCTGGTATCGCAATCTCGGCGAACGGCTCGCCGCAGAGGGGCATAAGGTTACCTACCTCACGCTTCGGCAATGGCAGGAACCGCCGATTATCGCGGGCGTCGATGTGATCACCGTTGGGCCGCAAATGGACCTCTACCGCGATGGCAAGCGACGGATCGCGCCGCCGCTGCGCTTTGGAATCGGCGTGTTCCTTCATCTGCTTGCTCATGGCGCCCGCTACGATGTCGTCCATACCGCCTCCTTCCCATATTTCTCACTGCTCGCTGCAGGTTTGTGCCGCCGCCTCAAAGGCTACCGGATCACCTGCGACTGGCACGAGGTGTGGAGCGACAGCTATTGGCGGGAATATCTCGGGCGGCTGGGCCGGATGGGCTCGCTCGTCCAGCGTCTTTGCGCGCACGTGCCGCAGCGCGCCTATGCGTTCAGCCGCCTATATGTCGATCGCCTTAGGGAGCTGGGCCTCGACCCCGTTACGCAGCTGACGGGCGAATATGCCGGCTCGGACGAGGGGCCGATCGTCCCGCCGCGCGATCCGCCGACCTTGCTTTACGCCGGCCGGTTCATTCCGGAAAAAAGGGTGGAATTGCTGATCGACGCATTGCCGCTGGTCCGTCAGGCCCTTCCCGGCGTTCGGCTTCTGCTGCTTGGTGATGGCCCAACGCGCCCTTCAGTCATCGAGCGGGCAGAAGCTCTGGGGTTGGGCGACATTGTCGAATCCCCGGGCTTCGTCTCCACCGAAGCCGTCGACAACGCGATGCGCGAAGCCCTGTGCGTCATCCAGCCGTCAAGCCGGGAAGGCTATGGAATGGTGGTGATCGAGGCTGCCGCGCGGGGGGTGCCGGCGATCGTGGTCGCCGGTCCCGACAACGCCGCGACCGAGCTGGTCGACGAGGGGCGCAACGGCTTCGTCGTTGCTACGCCGGAGCCAAGTTTCCTTGCAGAGGCAATCCTGGCCTGCTCAGCCCGCGGGCAGGCGCTTCGATCAAGCACGCTGGCGTGGTATCGCGAGAACCGCGAACGGCTGTCACTCGAAAGCTCGCTGCAGACGGTTGTCCGCGACTATGGTTAGCGACGTGTTTACCATCACTTAATCTGTCGGCTGCTACGGAATCCGAATGACGCATATGAGTGAGATTTCCATCGCCGCAATCTGTCCGGCTTCCCCCGACGGAATGTGTGACATGGGGCCGCCGCGCAGCTTTGGCGACCGCAGCGGCCGGGTCGGTGATGTGAGTGTGTTGCGCTGCCGGCATTGCGGCCTTGGCGTCACGCACCCCCCGCTCGCGGATGTCGCATTCCTCTACGAAGGCCGCGGCACGCAGGACTTCCAGCCGACCACGGTCGGCCTCGCTCGCAAGATCAAGGACATTGCATTTCGCCGCGACGCGCGGCGCCTGCTGCGCGACATCGCCGCAACGCCGCGCCGGCTGCTCGACTTCGGCTGTGGCAGCGGGCTGTTCACGCGCTGCCTTGGCGACGTGCTGCCGGGATGCGAGGTCGTCGGCAGCGATTTCGATACCGATCCGCCCGCCGAGCTTGCGGACCGCCGCTATGTTCCGAACGCGAAACTCGATCAGGAGCCTGCCGATTTCGACGTCGTGATCGCGATGCACGTGATCGAGCATGACGATGACCCGGTTGGCCTAGTGCGGCGCATTGCGGGCATGGCGCGAAGCGGCGGCACAATCGTGTTCGAAGTGCCCAACGTCGACTGCGTCTGGGCGGATGTGTTCGGCGAGGCCTGGGATGCCTGGTACGTTCCGTTCCACCGCATTCATTTCAACAGGGCGAGCCTGAAGTCGGTCGTCGAACGCGGCGGCCTCGTCGTCGAACGTCAAACGGATGTCTGCCTTCCCTCGATGGGGCGCACGCTCGCCAATCTCGTCGGCGCGCGTAACACCTTACCCTTCCTGCTGGCTGGCGTGCTGCTGCATCCGATCCAGTGGGTCGGCGAACGGCTGACTGGAAGGCCTTCGGCGCTCCGTATCGTCGCGCGCAAGCCCTGAGGTACTAGACCCTTTTTCGGCGAAGCGCCCAGACGCTGCCCACGCCATTCCACAGCAGCATGATCGTCGTGACGATCGGCGCGGCGTAATGCATGGGGACTTCCAGCCAGATCTTCAGCAGCCACAACAATATGTAGGCACCCGGGATGTTGGGCAGCATCACCAGGGTGTAGCGGCCGAAGGCGGCCCAGGTGAGCGGCACCGAAAAGGTGATCAAGGCCTGAAGCACGAAGCCGAGCAGGATCATCAGCCCGGCGCTGATCAGCAGCGTCAGTGCCAGCGGGATATGCATTGCGTCGAGTCCGATCAGCAGCGCGTTGTTCACGATGAAACAGATCAGGCTGACAATCCCGTAGCGGAGGGTGCTCCACCCCAGCGACCTGATGGAAGTCCAGTGCATCGCCGCCATCAGCGCTCGTCGATGAAGATGGTATTGGCAAAGGTGTTGAACAAAGGCCGGTAGCCCCGCTCCGCCATCAGCGCTCCGAAGCGGTCGTCCTTGGAATAATCGTTCGCGCTCACCACCGCGGTCTCGATGCAGAACAGGAACGGGCGCCAGCGGTCGAAATCCCAGGCCGACAGCACGTCATAGTCCAGCCCCTCGATATCGAGCGAGGCGAAATCGATCGGTGGCTCGGGCGCATGCTGCAACAAAAGGTCGTTGATGCCGAGCACAGGGACGGTCACAACGTTGAGCGTCGTCGCCATCTGCTCGGAGGCGATCTTGTCCCGCCAGCTGTCGGACAGGGTCGAAAGTCCGTCCATGTCCATGACGTGCAGGTCCAATGTGCCCGATCCTTCCGGCACCACCCCCATGTTGACGATGACGTCGTGCGGCCGCTTGCGCCGCAGGCGCCGTGCGATCACCGGATTTGCCTCGAACAAGGTGCCCCGCCCGCCATCGCGGTAGAAAAGATAGGTGTTGTTGTGGACGACCGGATCGTTCGCGCCGACATCGAGATAGCTTTGGCAGGCGCGGCCGATCACGCGCAGAAAAGCGGCGATGCTGGCGTCCTCGCCGAATTGCGAAAACCCGGCCCGCGCATGCACCTTGAGATCGACGAATCTCCGCAGGAAATATCGTTTCTCTTGCGGCGACAGGCCGAGGAATCGGCGCGTCAAAGCCAATGCGCCCAAGGCGGAACTCCTTCGCGCCGCCTGGGCGGCATGGGTGGAATCCCGCGCCTATCGCAATATCGCCCGCTGCGTCCAGCAGCATCGGGGAAGGTCGGAATGCCCTGCGCCCGGGTCGACGCGACGGCCGCCTGCATTTGACCCTTTTTCAATACTTATCTAAGCGCGGCTACCGCTTGCACCGCAGGACCCTATTCGAAAATTCGCGCTGCCGCCTTCGGGGGAAATGAACATCCTATGGTCGATGTGAGCATTGTGATCCCGTGCCTCAATGAGGCATTGTGCCTCGGCCACTGCATGGACAATGCCCGCGCTGCGCTGGACGAGATCGGGCGGCGATATGGCCTCAAGGGTGAGATCGTCGTCGCCGACAACGGCAGCGGCGACGGCAGCCAGGATATTGCCGTCGCACACGGAGCGCGCGTCGTTCCGGTACCGCGGCGTGGCTACGGAGCCGCGCTGATCGGCGGCTTCACTGGCGCGAACGGCCGTTATCTGATCATGGCCGATGCTGACGGCTCCTATGATCTGCTCGACGCGGTGCCGATGGTCGGGCGCCTTATCGATGGCGCCGAACTGTGCATGGGGTCGCGCTTCATGGGCGAGATCAAGCCCGGTGCGATGCCCTGGAAGAACCGGTACATCGGAAATCCAATCCTGTCGGGGATCCTGCGCCTGCTCTTTCGAAGCCATGTCTCGGACGCGCATTGCGGCATCCGCGCACTCACCAAGGATTGTTTCGAGCGGCTGCGGCTGTCCGGATCGGGCATGGAATTCGCCAGCGAAATGGTGATCAAGGCGGCGCTGCTGAAGGTCCGGATCGACGAGACGCCGGCGACGCTCCATCCCGATCTCCGCGATCGTCCGCCGCACCTGCGGCCGTGGCGCGATGGCTGGCGCCATTTGCGCTATCTGTTCATGCTCAGTCCGACCTGGGTGTTCGCGGTGCCTGCCGCTGTCTCGGTGGCAATCGGGCTGCTTATCCTCTCGCTTGCGGGACTGCGCTTCTTCGGGCTCAGCCCGATCGACAATTTCGGCGCGACCTGGACGATCCTGGCCGGAGCCCTGATCGGTGTTGGTCATATCGCCGCGCTGCTCGCCGCCGCCAGCCACCTTTACGGGGTGCGGCAGGGCTATCGTGTCGCGAGCGGTCTCACCCGGCGGCTGTCGGGCATCGTCACGCTGGAGACCATGCTCGCGAGCGGAGTGGCATTGCTTGCGGCGGGTTTCATCCTGCTGGTCGCGATCGCAGTCTACTGGTCTGCGACCGGCTTCGATCAGCTCGCCAATATCTTCCTCGTGGTTGTGGGGACCACTTTGACCGTGCTCGGCACCCAGAATATCCTCGGCGGCTTTCTGCTAGCGATCATCGGCGGCAATGAGGCAGCATTCTTCCAGGCTGAGTTGGCGCCGTCGCCTGCTGATACCCGTCCCGCCGACGATGTCGCGCGTGCCGCCTAAAGCAAAGGTGTTGCTGGACCTTTGGCATCCGGGAACCAGCGGATGAATCCTGCACCGGGGAGGCCCGAGGCTTCGCCGAACCCCCCGGCCAAAGCGCTTGCATCGGTCGTGGGCCTGCTCGTCGTGCTGACCGGGGTCATGGCGATGATGTACGCCACGCGCCATTCGATATCGAATTTTTCCGATAAGCTGCTTTCGAACTACTTCGCTTATACGCAGGATCTTATCGCCGCGCCGGCCATCATCCTGTTTCTGCTTGCGATGGCGTGCGTTCGCCGGGCACCGCGCCTGCCGCGCGTTGGATCGCGCGGCACGATCCTCTGCGTCTCGGCGATGGCCATTGTCGGCGTCGCCGCCTTTGCCGGGGCGCACTTCCTGTTCGGCGGATTTCCGCTCTCGCGCGACGAATATATGGCGGATTTCGACGCGCGGATACTTGCCGGCGGAGCGCCATTCGCGTGGGTTTCCGCGCCATGGCGCTCGATGCTTGCCGCGCTTCAGCCCGACTTCCTGTTCCGGACCGCGGACGGCGCCTTCTGGTCCTCCGCCTATCTGCCCGGCAATGCCGCGATCCGTGCGCTGTTCGACCAGCTCGGCATTCGGTCGATGGCAAGTCCGGCGCTGGCCGCTGCGGTCGCCGGGCTCGTCTATGCGGTCGCGCGCAAGCTCGAGCCTGACGATCCGGGCTTCGCCGCCGTCGCATTGCTGCTGTTCGCGACTTCGGCGCAGTTCCTGCTGACCGCCATGACTCCCTATGCGATGACCGCGCATCTCGCGCTCAACCTCGCCTGGCTTTGGCTCGCATTGCATGACCGCCGGTGGAGCATTGCATTGGCGGTCGGCGCCTCGTTCCTCGCCTGCGGGCTTCACCAGATGCTGTTCCACCCCTTGTTCGTCGCGCCGTTCCTGCCGTGGCTCTGGCTGACGGGGCGGCGTCATGCCGCCATGTTCTACGCAGCGGCGATCGCCTGTTTCGCCTTGTTCTGGTTCAGTTACTGGTCGGTCGCAGTCGCTGCTGCTGCGCCGGGGTCCGCGCTTGGCGGCGTGGCCGGCGCACCGCTGGTCGACCGGGTCGAGGATCTGGTCGGCAATGCGATGCGGTCGCTGACATTCGTTCTTGCCGGCGACAATCTGCTGCGGCTGCTGACCTGGCAGAATCCGTTGCTCTGGGTGCTGGTGGCGGCTGGTCTGTTGTGCTGGCGCCGCCTGCCGTCAGTCGCCTGGAGTTTGCTGGGCGGGATCGTGCTGACAACCGGCGCGATGCTGGTGCTGATGCCCTATCAGGGTCATGGTTGGGGCTATCGTTATCTGCACGGCCTGCTGGGCAGTTTCGCGCTGCTTGCCGCTTATGGCTGGAAGGCGATTGCCGCTTCCGGGGAAGGCGACCGGCAGCGGCTGCATGGCTGGCTGGCAGCCTCGGTCGTTTTCTCGCTCGCGATCCTGCTGCCGTTACGCGCATATCAGGCCGCCGCGTTCGTCAGACCCTATCGCGATGCCGATGCCGCGCTGTCGCGCATCCCCACCGATGTCCTCATCATAGAAAGCGCGGGACGCTGGTATGCGACCGATCTCGTGCGCAACGATCCGCACCTGACGAACCGTCCGCTGCGATTGCTGGCGGCTAAGCTGACGCGCCGTGACGCTGCGGCCGTGTGCCGCCATTATCGCGTCCGGGTCATCGGTCCCTCAAGCCCGGAGCTCAGCGGCCTGCGCCTCGTGGCGTTTCGCGGCGAGCGAGCAGCGGGTGAACGCCGCCTTCGTGCCTTGGCGGGACTGGGTTGCGGTTGAGCTTGGCCGGTTCGGCTGATATCGGCAGGCGACCAGGCAGGACCAGATTTTGCAGCCTTCGCCGACACTTTCCGTAATCGTGCCCTGCTTCAACGAGGAGGATGTGATTGCCCACACGCATCAGCGCCTCTCGGCGACTCTGCGCGGCATCACGCCTGACCATGAGATTATCTACATCGACGACGGCAGCCGCGACCGCACGGGCGCGATGTTGGCTGACATCCAGCGATCGGCGCCCGAAGTTCGCGTGATCAGGCTGTCGCGCAATTTCGGCCACCAGATCGCGGTTACCGCCGGGCTCGATTATGCCAGGGGCGACGCGGTCGTTCTGATCGACGCCGACCTTCAGGATCCTCCAGAGGTGATCGCCGACATGGTCGCCAAATGGCGCGAGGGTTATCACGTCGTCTACGGCCAGCGCACCGACCGGCCGGGCGAAAGTCGCTTCAAAACATGGACTGCACACACATTCTACCGGCTCATCAACCGCCTCTCGGAGGTGCCGATTCCAGTCGATACAGGCGACTTCCGCTTGATGGACCGTGTCGTCGTCAAGGCGCTGTCGCGGATGCGCGAGAAGCACCGGATGCTGCGTGCGATGACAAGCTGGGTCGGCTTTCGACAGATCGGCGTACCGTATAGCCGCGCGGAACGCTTCGCGGGCAGCTCGAAATATCCGCTGCGCAAGATGATTGGCTTCGCGCTGGACGGGATCGTTTCTTTCTCGGCGATACCGCTGAAGGTCGTCACCAGTGTCGGCCTCGCATTCTCGGCATTGTCCCTGCTCGGCATTATCTATGCGATCGCGCAGCGGCTGCTCACCAGCAACTGGGTGCCCGGCTGGACCTTGATCTTCATTGCCGTGCTGCTGATCGGCGGCCTTCAGTTCATCTTCCTCGGCGTGATGGGCGAATATATCGGCCGCATCTACAGCGAGGCCAAGGACCGGCCCCTGTTCCTGGTGATGGAGGAGCTTGGCTTCGAGGCGGAGGCGCCGGTCGTGGCCGAGGTGCGCAAAAGACCCCGGCCGCAGCCGGTGGCATCGGCCGGCCTGTTCGATCAATAAGGTGACGGCATCAGGCCTATTTTCGCGGCGTAGCCTGAGGCTTGCGCTGGGTCTGCTGATCAGCGCCATTTTCCTTTACGCGACCTTCGCCAGGGTCCCGCTCCGCGCAGTCGGCGCAGCGCTGGCGAGCGCGCATTCGATCTGGATAGTGGCAGCGCTCGGCTTTATCGTTTTGGCCTACGCACTGAAGATCTACCGCTGGCTGACGATGCTGCGCAGCCTCGGCGCGTCGATCGGCCTTGCGGTCGCCGCAGTGCCTTTTCTCGGCGGCGTGGCGTTCAACAATGTCCTGCCGTTTCGCGCCGGCGACCTGATTCGCGTGCTTGCATTCCAGCGCTACACGGGTGTCCCTCCGTCGGGCCAGCTCGGTACCCTGGCGCTCGAGCGGCTGATGGACCTGCTGGTGCTGTGCGCGATCCTGTTCGCGACGATCTCCTTCTGGAAGGTGTCGACGATCGACCCGGCGCTGCTGGCCGGACTACGGCTGCTGTCGATCGCGGCGGTCGTCGCGGTGCTGCTGTTCATCCTCGCGCCGCGTCCGATCCGCTGGATCGTGCAACGGCTGGAGGCGCGCTTTGCGCGGCTGCACAAAGTCGGTGAATCGTTTCTGCGCCTCTCGGATGCCGTCCAGACTTTGTCGCGCCCGCTGTTCCTGGCCCGCGTCGGCGCGCTGAGCCTGCTGGCGTGGCTGGCCGAAGGCGGCGCCTATTGGGCGGTCGGCCATGCATTGGGCCTCGGCCTCCCTGTTCAGGTCGCGCTGCTCGCGCTCAGCGTCGGCACGCTCGCGACGATGATCCCCAGCTCCCCTGGCTATGTCGGCACCTTCCATTATTTTGTCGCCCGGCTTGTTGTCGGCTTCGGCGTCGGCCAGGTCGCGGCGACTGCTTATGCGGTGCTGGTCCACGCCTTATTGTGGCTGTCGACGACCAGCATCGGATTTCTGGCGCTGGCAATTTCGGGAAGCCGGCGGCAAGGCGCGTCCTCTCACGAAGCAACGTCCGAGAAGCCGGAAATTTGATGACGTCACCCGCCGGGACTGATCCGATCATCATCGTCGGCGCCGGCTTCACCGGCCTGTCGGCTGCTTACGAACTCGCGTCTCGCGGCGAGAAGGTGGTCGTGCTCGAAAAAGAAGCTTCGGTTGGTGGGCTCGCCAGCGGCTTCAAGGTCGGCGAGTTCACGCTCGAGCGTTTCTACCATCATTGGTTCACGAACGACGTGCACGTGATGGAGTTGATCGAGGAGATAGGCTGCTCCGACCAAGTCGTGTTCCGGCCGACCCGGACCGGAATGTATTATGCCAACACCATCTTCCGGCTGTCGACGCCGCTCGACCTGCTTCGCTTCTCGGCACTGAGCTTCGTCAACCGGATCCGGCTCGGCCTGCTCGCCTTGCGCGCGCGGCGGGTGCGCGACTGGAAGGCGATCGAGCATCTGACCGCGCGCGAATGGCTGACGCGGCTGGCCGGCCCCGAGGTCTTCAAGGTGGTCTGGGAGCCATTGCTGGTCGGGAAGTTCGGCCCTTATGCGGACAAGGTCGGCGCGGTCTGGTTCTGGAAGAAGCTGGTCCTGCGCGGCGGCAGCCGGACCGCCGACGGGCGCGAGACCTTGGCCTATTATCGCGGCGGTTTTTCGGAGCTTGCCGAAGCGTTGAAGCGCCGGCTCGAAGCCATGGGCGTCACGATCCGCCTCGGCGAGCCTGTTACCGCGATCGAGGCGGAAGACGGCATTGCACGCGCGGTCCGCACCGCGCATCGGCTTTATCCTGCTCGCGCCGTGCTGCTGACACAGGCGCTGCCGCAGATCGCCGACCTTATTGAAGGGCATGCGGACCAAAGCTATACCGCGAGCCTGCGGCGGATCGACTATCTCGCCAACATCTGCCTGGTGCTCGAACTCGACCGCAGCCTATCCGAGACCTATTGGCTCAACGTCAACGATCCGAGCTTTCCGTTCGTCGGCGTGATCGAACACACCAATTTCGAACCGCCGGAAAGCTATGGCGGCCGGCACATCGTATTCCTGTCCAAATATCTGCCTGAAAGCGATCCGCTCTATCGGATGGACGATGGCGACGTGCTCGATTTCGCCTTGCCGCATCTGCAGCGCATGTTCCCCGATTTCAGGCGCGAGTGGGTGACCGGCCACCACGTCTGGCGTGCGCGCTTCTCGCAGCAGATTGCCGAGCCCGATTATTCGAAGCTCATTCCGCCCGAACAGACGCCGATCGGCAACGTCCTGATCGCGTCGATGGCGCAAATCTATCCCGAGGACCGCGGCACCAACTATGCTATCCGCGAGGGGCGCCGCGTGGCCCGCGATCTGGCTGCCCGTTTCGCCGCGCCGTCAGCGCGCGCCGAAACCGGTGAAGATCGTCCGGATCGTGCGCGCGATGATCAACACGTCGACCCAGAATGAGAAATTCTTGATATAGTAAAAATCGTAGTGGAGCTTCCACAGCACGTCGTCGACCTCGGCGACATGGCCTTGCGTGACCTGCGCCCAGCCCGTGATGCCCGGCCGGACGATATGGCGGTAACGGTAGAAGGGCAGCTCCTTCTCATACCAGTCGGATAAAGCGACGGCTTCGGGCCGGGGTCCGATCCAGCTCATCTCGCCCTTCAGGACATTGATCAGCTGCGGCAGCTCGTCGACGCGGGTCCGGCGCAATATCCTGCCCACCCGGGTCACGCGCTCGTCGTCCGATCGAGTCACCGCGTCGGTTCTCGGATCCTCGGTCGCCGCCGGCCGGTGCATCATCGACCGGAACTTGTACATCGTGAAGACGCGGCCGCGAAAGCCGACGCGCTTCTGCCGAAACAATATCGGACCGCGAGAATCGAGCCGGACTGCGATACCGATCAGGACCAGGAAAGGCGCCGCGATTGGAAGCACGACCAACGCGGTGACGGCATCGGCCAATCGCTTGACCTTCGCATAGACGATGCCGGGGATCAGCGAACCGAAATTATTCTCCGACAGATGTTCGATGGCGACCCTGCCGGTGAGCGATTCCTGCACCTGCTTGACGTGCATGACCAGGCTGCCGGCGAGCGCCTCATCGGCCAGGAAGCGCTGCCATTCCTCGGGTATCTCCGCATGCAGGTCCGCGACAATCGCGTCGAGCGGCCCGGGATTGGACTTCGGATCGTCGAGATAGATCCAGCTGACGTCGGTGATCTCGAGTGCCGCTTTGACGTCGCCGAAGGGAACGACGCCGATCCGCAGGCGGTGCTGGCGCTGCAGGTTGAAATAGACGGTGTAGTACCAGGCGATGCACAGCACGAAGCTCGCCACGAATTGAAGGCGGCTATAGTCGAGGCGGGCGAAGAAGAAGACGGCGAGCACGATGCCGTAGGAAATCGCGAAGCTTGGCACGATATGATAGGATGCCCGCGCGCCGGGTAGCAGCGAGAGGCGGCGGAAGCCGTAATAACCCGCGGCCAGCGCGATGGCGGTCCCGATCACCGCCGTTTGCAGACCCCTCAGGTCGCTGTCCTGATCGGCAAGCACGATCCTCAGCGCCCAAGGCGCGATGATGGCGAGCAGCAGTCCCACCGAAAACTGGAACCGCCGCCGGTTCCAGATCGAAGTACGGATGCTGGCGATTTTGCCGATTTGAAGGGACACGATGCGCGCGAACGCTCCGTTTGGCGAGGGACGGCGATCTTACGAATAGTATAAGGGTCGAGTCCAACAAAAGCGCGTCATTTCGGTGCTTAGGGTTGGGCGGTTGATCTGGATCGCCTGCTCGGGCAAGGCCCTGCTTTCACTCCACAGCGGGTAGCATATGAACATCCTCGTCACCGGTGCGGCAGGCTTCATCGGCTTCCACCTTGCCAAAGCGCTGCTCGAGCGGGGCGATGTCGTCATCGGCATCGACAATGTGAACGATTATTATGATCCGGCGATCAAGCGCGACCGGATCGCGAAGCTACGCGAAAACCATGGCAACGCCTTGCAGTTCCTCGAACTGGACTTCGCCGACGCCGACGCTCTGGAACGCGCACTCGAGCGTTCGGAGTTCGACCGCATCGCCCATCTCGGCGCGCAGGCAGGGGTGCGCTATTCGATCGAGAACCCGCGCGCTTATGTGCATTCGAATCTCGTCGGGCACGTCAATCTGCTCGAGGTTGCACGCCATCGCGGCGTCAAGCAGATGGTCTATGCTTCCTCCTCTTCGGTCTACGGCGGCAACGAAACGCTTCCGTTCCGGGTCGAGGACCGCGTCGATCATCCGCTCTCGCTCTATGCCGCGACCAAGAAGGCGGACGAGCTGATGAGCGAAACATACGCGCATCTCTATCGCTTGCCGCAGACCGGATTGCGCTTCTTCACGGTCTACGGTCCCTGGGGCCGTCCCGACATGGCGATGTGGATCTTCACCAAGGCGATCCTCGCCGGCGAGCCGATCAACGTGTTCGGCGAAGGCAATATGCGCCGCGATTTCACCTATATCGATGATATCATCGCCGGAGTCGTCGCTGCGCTCGACAATCCGCCTCCCGACGATGGTGCGGAAAAGGCCGGCGGCAGCCGCGCCCCGCACCGGCTCTACAACATCGGCAACAGCCGTTCGGAAGAGCTCGAGACAATGATCGGGGTCATCGAGCAGGCGTGCGGCCGCAAGGCCGAACGAAGGCTATTGCCGATGCAGCCGGGCGACGTGCGCGACACCTTCGCCGATGTCAGCGCGATCCAGCGCGATCTCGGTTTTGTTCCCGTAACCGCGATCGAAGTCGGAATTCCGCGCTTCGTCGACTGGTACCGCGCCTACCACCGGCTGTAACGGCGCGGCCGAGTCACAACGTCCAGCGATCCACTCCAGGCAATGTCCTGCCCGCGTAGATATTCTTGAGGTCCGCGAGCAGTCCACCGCCTGCCACGAGGGATGCCAGCGCCTCATCGTCCAGCTTGCGATATTCGCCATGCGGCACGGCGACCACGACAAGGTCGTAGCTTCGGTCCAGCGCATCCGCGGCAAGCTCGATGCCATATTCGTGCTTCGCCTCTTCCGGGCTCGCGAGCGGATCGTGGATGGTGATGTCATGGCCAAGCTCGGCAAGCTGCCAGATGACGTCGACGACCTTGCTGTTGCGCAGGTCTGGCACGTTTTCCTTGAACGTCAGCCCCATCACCAGCGCCGATCCGGCCTTGCCGCGCTTGGCATGCAGATGGCCGGCGAGCCACGCGCCCATGCCGTCGTTAATCGCGCGGCCGGCGAGGATGACCTCGGGCTGCTGGCCCAGTTCCTGCGCGCGGAAACTGAGATAATAAGGATCGACGCCGATGCAGTGCCCACCAACCAGGCCTGGCTGGAACGGAAGGAAGTTCCACTTCGTCCCGGCCGCGGCGAGCACATCCCAGATCGAAATGTCCATCTTCGCGAATATCTGCGTGATCTCGTTCATGAACGCGATGTTGATGTCGCGCTGCGCATTTTCGATGACCTTGGCCGCCTCGGCAGCCTTGATCGAGCGCGCCCGGAACACGCCGGCGCTGGTTGCCTTGCCGTAAAGCTCGGCGAGCCGCTCGGTGATCTCCGGGTTTTCACCGGCGACGACCTTGATGATCCGGTCGACCGTATGCTCGCGGTCGCCGGGGTTTATCCGCTCGGGCGAGTAGCCGAGGAAGAAGTCGCGCCCGCGCTCGAGGCCGGAAATCCGTTCGATCAGTGGTCCGCAAACGTCGTCGGTCACCCCGGGATAGACGGTACTTTCGTAGATGATGATCGGCTTTTTCGCGGCGTCGAGCAGCCGGGCGACGGTTTCGGTGGCGCTGATAACGGGCCTGAGATTGGGCTGCTTGTCGCTGTCGACCGGCGTCGGCACCGTGACGATGTAGATGTCGGCGCCCGAGCATTCCGCGCCGTCCGCCGTGACCGTAAGGCTGCTCGCGCGCAACGTGTCGGCATCGATCTCGCGCGTCTTGTCGAGGCCGGCGCGCAACTCTTCGATGCGCCGCGTGTCGATGTCGAAGCCGGTGACCTTCGCGGTCTTTGCCAATGCGACCGCCAACGGGAGTCCGACATAGCCGAGTCCGACCACGACAACATGTTCGCTGCTGCTGGGGTTCATCATCTCTCTTCGGCTGTGGCTGGAAGGACCGTACCTTCTCCTAACGCGGTCTAGTATCAAAGTTGTAAATGGCGCATCACTTGTCGTCGATCACGTCGCCGCGCGCGGTCAGAATTTCGCGGTTCGCGGCGACCAGCGACTGGAGGTAGGATCGCGGCTTCTTCATCAGCGCTTTCGGCGTCTCCGCCTTGAGGCCGAGCGCCGCGGCAATATCGGCGACGAAGAAGACGCAGTTTCGCTTGTTCAGATCATAGGAAGGCTGCGGGCTGTCCCGCCATTTCGCTACCGTCGCGACCAGCGCGGCATATTGTTCATCGTTCAGCGTCATCATGAAATGGCGATTGCTGCTGGCGATATATTTGCGGTCGGACGAAACGACCTCGCCCGGAACAGCATGCATGAGGAGCGCTGGTGAAACCGATTTGGCAGTGAAGCCATAGCTCGCATCGACCTTCTCTCCCGAGCTGTCGACGACGCCAACGACGGTTATAAAGGCATGCGGAAAGGTCGCCCCGAACTCCTTCGAATAGAAGCTTGCCCGCACCGTTGCGGCAGCGGGGACACACTGTGTGGCCAGCAACACGCAAAGCGATGTCAGGAACGCGCGGAGCAATCTTGTGTTGAGCATGGGATGATTCGGAATGTTTCAGCGGGTGTCTATACTATCACCTCCGAACCTGGCCCATAGATGACGCCCAAAAGCCACAGGTCATCGGATTTATTGAACTTTTTGCAGCGGGCCTGAACTTTTGTTCCTTGACAGCGTTTGCGTTCAGGGTTCTTAAATCGGGGTAAGTTAGTCCCGAAGTTGAAACATCTTTGGGATAGGCCGACGCTTCGTCGGTCTCAAGCTGCCGTTACTGAATGCGATGTAACAGGTTCAGTGCGAAGGGAGAATAATCGTGGTGCTTAAGGGTCTTATCACTAGCGCGGCCTCGATCGCCTTGATGGCAACACCGGCTTTGGCGGTAGGTCAGGCTGCGGCTCCCGCCGTCGGTCAGGTTCAGCCTGCCGGGGAGTCAGCCAGCGGCCTCCAGCTCGACGGCAATGGAAATATCGTGATCATCGTCCTGGCGATCATCGCCGTCGGCCTCGGGATCTGGGCCTTGCTCGACAATGGTGGTCATGATCGTCCGGCTAGCCCGTAAACCTGACACCATTCATTTCTATTTCGGCCGGGTGAGGTGAATAACCTCATCCGGCTTTTTACTGTCTGCTCAATCTGAGGGTTGGCCCGTGGCGCTTCCCGTCCGGTGCATTGCTGCCGTTGTGGCGCGGATCGCCTTCCTGCTTGCCGCGGCCGTCGTCCCGGTATCATCGACCTACGCCGCGAGCGATCCGCAGGCGGCGACTACGCTGCGCGCGGAAGATCTGCGCATTGCACGCATCGCCTACCACATCGCGATCGGCGCGCGCAGCCTTTGCGCCGATCCCTATCCGGTGACCGGGCTCCTCCTTCACCATCTGGCTGAATATGATTCAGCTGCACGGCGAATCCAGATCGCGCGCTATGCCCTGGATCAAGGCCCTGGAGTCCTTGCGACCGTGGAAGACAGTCCGGCCGCGCGATCCGGCCTTGCCGCCGGCGATGTCCTGCTCAGCGTCAACGGCAAGGCCTTTCCTGATCCGCGGGCCGTGGTCGTCAAGCAACGTCGTGGGTCCTGGCGCAAGGGTATCGACGCTTCCGAGGCCTTGCTGGAAAATGCGTTGCGGGCGGGACCGGCCCGGCTGCGTGTCTTACGCGATCATGTCGAGCGCGACGTCGAACTTAACGCGCGGCCGGGCTGTGCGGCGCGCGTGCGCCTCGCGCGTTCGTCGCAGGCCAACGCCTTTTCCGATGGGGTCCATGTCGTGGTGACGACCAGGATCCTGGACTTCGTGCGCAGCGACGACGAACTCGCTGTCGTTATCGGCCACGAGCTCGCGCACAACCTGCTTGGGCACAAGGCGCAATTGGAGGCGCAGGGCGTGCCCGGTGGCTTGCTGGCCGGGATCGGGAAAAATGCCTCACGCATCCGGGCCACCGAGGAAGCCGCGGATCGATTTGGCCTGCGCCTCGCCTGGGCCGGTGGCTATGACGTGCGCGCAGCCACAGCATTCTGGCAGCGTTTCTATGCGCGCTTTGGTTCGGGCCTGCGGATCTTCGCCACCCATCCGGGAATGAGGACTCGCGAGAGCCTCGTGAACGAAACGATCAGCGAACTGTCCCACGAGCAGCAACCCGGGGTGCCGCGGTGATCAGAGCCGCTCGGCGCTCGACACCACTTCGGCGACGCGCAGCGCAGCTAGGATGCGCATCAGATGCTGCACGTCGTGCACCTCGATATCCATCTGGAAGGTATGGAAGCTCACGTCGCGACCGACCTGGTTGAGCCTGACGATATTGGCGCCGTTGGTGCCCATGATACCGGCGATGACGGCAAGCGATCCGGGCTCGTTCTTGATCACGATGTTGAGGCGGGCGGTGCCGCCGTCCGATCCATCGCCCCAGGCAAGGTCGACCCAGTCGGCATCGACTCCGTCGGCGAGCCGGTCGCAGCCGATCGTGTGGACCTCGATGCCGGCGCCTTCGCGGCGCAGCCCGACGATCCGGTCGCCGGGTACCGGGTGACAGCATTCGGCAAGGTCGAAGGCGACGCCCGGGGTCAGCCCCCTGATCGAGATCGCCTGCTGCTGCGGCAACGGCTTGACGCCCTTTTTCATCGTCGAACCGGGGACCAGCGCTTCGATCACCTGCATGTCGTCGACCCGTTTTAGTGCGATCGCCTCCATCAGCGCTTGGTCGTCGTGCAGGTTGAGCCGTTTCAGCGCCTCGGCCATTGCTTCCCAGCCGGGCGGGGAAGGCAGGCGCTGGACGATTTCCTCGAAGATTTTGCGGCCGAGCGCGACCGTTTCCTCGCGTTCCTTCGACTTTACGAAGCGGCGGATTTTGGCCCGCGCCTTGCCCGTGACCACAAAGCTCAGCCAGCCCGGTTGCGGGTGCTGCGCTTTCGAGACGAGGATTTCGACCTGGTCGCCATTCTCCAGCGCCGTGCGCAACGGCATCACGCGGCCATTGATCTTGGCACCGACCGTCTGGTCGCCAAGGTCGGTATGGACCGCGTAGGCGAAGTCCACCGGCGTCGCGCCCTTGGGAAGCTGGATCAGCTCGCCTTTCGGCGTGAAGGCGAAAATACGATCCTGATACATCGCCATACGGGTGTGCTCGAGCAGTTCCTCGGCGCTGCCCGCATGCTCCAATATCTCGACGAGATCGCTTATCCACGGATGCTGCGTCTTTGCCGCGACCTTGCCTTCCTTATAGGCCCAGTGCGCGGCGAGGCCATGTTCTGCCTGGGCGTGCATTTCGCGCGTGCGGATCTGAATCTCGATGCGCATCTGCTCGTCGTGGATCACGGTCGTGTGGAGCGATTGATATCCGTTGCGCTTGGGCGTCGAGATGAAGTCCTTGAAGCGCCCCGGGACCATCGGCCAGCGCAGATGGATCAGGCCAAGCGCGCGATAGCAATCCTCGACGCTGTCGACGACGGCGCGGAATGCCATGATGTCGGACAATTGCTCAAAGCTGATGTGGCGTTCCGCCATCTTGCGCCAGATCGAATAGGGATGCTTTTCGCGGCCCTGCACTTCGGCTTCCACACCATTGGCCTCGAGGTGGGCGGTCAGGCCGCGGCCGATCCGCTCGATAAGGTCACCGCCGCCCTTGTGCAGATGCTCGAGACGGCGCGAAATCGAGGCATAGGCATCGGGCTCGAGCTCGCGGAAGGCCAGCGTCTGCATCTCGGTCATGAATTCGTACATGCCGATCCGCTCGGCGAGCGGAGCGTAGATTTCCATCGTTTCGCGCGCGATCCGGCGACGTTTCTCGACCGAGGCGATGAAATGAAGCGTGCGCATATTGTGGAGCCGGTCGGCAAGCTTGACGAGAAGGACCCGGATGTCGCCCGACATCGCAAGCAGGAACTTGCGCAGGTTTTCGGCCGCGCGCTGGCTTTCCGATTGCGCCTCGATCTTGGACAGCTTGGTGACGCCATCGACGAGGCGCGCGACATTCTTGCCGAACAATCGCTCGATCTCTTCCGGCGTAGCCACCGTATCCTCGATCGTATCGTGCAATATCGCGGTAGCGATCGTCTCGTCGTCGAGATGCAGGTCAGTCAATATGCCCGCGACTTCAATCGGATGGCTGTAATATGGGTCGCCTGACTCGCGCTTCTGGCTGCCATGCGCCTTCATCGAAAAGACGTAGGCGCGATTGATCATCGCCTCGTCCGCATCGGGATCATAGGCCCTGATCTTGTCGAGAAGTTCATATTGACGCAGCACCCGATCAACATGGGGTGCGCCATGGGCAGGTTGCAATGCAAAATCGACTTTGGCGCGGGGTCGCCGGCGATCGGTGGCCGTGACTTTCGCGCAGAATCATTTAGGTTCGTCCAGGCATGACGATCAAGGAACATCTGCCTACGGCATTGCTCACCAATTGCGCGCTTCCGGCCGCGGTCGAGGCGGTCGGGGAGCGCTGGTCGTTCCTGATCCTGCGCGGCGTCTTCAACGGCCTGCATCACTTCGAGGAATATCAGGCGACGCTTGGGATCGCGCGCAACATATTGTCGAACCGGCTCGCGCGGCTGGTTGAGCATGGCATATTGGAACGTGTTCCCGACTGCTGCGACCGGCGCAAGGTCGCCTATCAGCTAACGCAAAAGGGCCGCGAGCTGCTGCCGGTGCTGATCGCGCTGCGGCAATGGGGCGAACGCTGGGTTTCGGGGGTGCCGAGCAATCCGGTGCTGGTCGACCGTGCAAGCCGCAAGCCGGTGGCGACGATGGCGGTGTGCGCTGCCGACGGTCGCCCGCTGACGATGGACGAGCTTGAATGGCTCGACCGCGCCGACATTCCCCAGGATTGACCGCGGCCGGCACGCAAGGCCGGCGCGGTCACGCAGTCGTAATCAGTCGTAATCGCCGGCGAGGTTGGTGTTGCGAGGCGGCGCAGCGGCGGTCAGGCGAAGCGCCTCGGCCGATGCGCTGATCGAACCGACCTCGTCCGGCGCATCGTCGTCGTCGACCTGGACACGCTGAAGGCTGCTCACGAGCGATTCCTCAAGGTGCTTCGGCTTGACCGTCTCGTCGGCAATCTCGCGCAGTGCAACGACCGGATTCTTGTCGCGGTCACGGTCGATGGTCAGTTCGGCACCGCCGGAAATCTGCCGCGCGCGCTGCGCGGACAGCAGGACGAGGTCGAAACGATTTGGAATTTTGTCGACGCAATCTTCGACGGTAACGCGCGCCATGGGCAGCTCCGCTTAATTCTGGGCTGTGGGAAAGCGGAGCGGGTAACAGCAGCAACCCTTCGCTGTCAATGTTTTCGAGGCCTTGCCTGTGGCCAGAACGCACACCATTGACAGGCCATGGAGAAGGAAAGCAGCGAACCGGCCGGATCGGAGCTGTCGATCGAGCTGGATGGAAACCGGCTGACATTCCTGCCCGGCGGCGGGGATCGGCTCGAGGCCCTGATCGCCCTGATCGACAATGCCCGACGCAATTTGCGGATCTTTTTCTACATATTCAAGGACGATGCGAGCGGCTCGAAGGTACGTGACGCATTGCTGGTCGCGCGCCGGCGTGGCGTCGAGATCACGATTCTGATCGATGGATTTGGAAGCGAGGATGTCGGCCCCGCCTTCTTCAAGCCGCTGGTCGATGCAGGTTGCCAGTTTTGCCGCTTCGAACCGCGCTGGGGCCGGCGCTATCTGCTGCGCAATCATCAGAAGCTGGCCTTGGCAGATGAACGATGCGCGCTCACGGGCGGCTTCAACCTTGCCGACGATTATTTCGGCGATGCGGGGCAGCGGGCCTGGCGCGATCTCGGGGTTCTGGTCGAAGGCCCGGCCGCGGCGCCGATGGCGTCCTATTGCGACGATCTGTTCGCATGGGCGCGATTGAAGAATGGCCGGATGCGGGAGATTCGGCACATGCTCGAGCGGCACAGCCAGAATGAAGGGCGTATCCGGTGGCTGCTCGCCGGCCCCGTTCCCAGGCTCAGCCCCTGGACCAGGGCGATCCGGCACGACATGGCCCAGACCAACCGGATCGATCTGATCGCCGCCTATTTTTCACCCAATCGCGCGATGCTTCGCCGGATCTGCGACATTGCAGCGCGAGGTTGGGCGCGCATCGTCACGGCGGCCAAGTCCGACAATGGTGCCACGGTCGGTGCCGCGCGCCATACTTATTGGCGGCTGCTGCGGCACGGCGTTGGAATCCACGAATATCGGCCGACCAAATTGCACACCAAATTGTTCGTTTTCGACAGGGCCGTGCATGTCGGTTCGGCCAATTTCGATATGCGCAGCCTGTATCTCAATCTGGAGTTGATGCTGCGTATCGAGGACGAACGCCTGGCCGAAATGATGCGCGGGTTCGTCGATGGCGAGGTCGGCCAAAGTCTCGAGATAAGCCGGTCGCTGCAAAAGCGGCAACGCAGCTGGTTCAACCGATTGAAATGGGCGCTCTGCTACTTCATCGTCGCGACCGCCGACTATAATGTCGCGCGGCGCCTCAATTTTGGTGTTTCCGGCCGCTGATTCAGGCCGCGTTCGCTTCGTCCTTCCAGGCCCAGAACAGGGTCGCAGGCGGAATGTTGATCCATTCGAAGCCGCGGTCGATTTTTTCGAAGTGCGGCGCGATATATTCGCGCACCTTGGGCGAGAATTGATAGACGAGGAACGCGCCGCCGGTTCGCAACGCCGCTGCGGTTTCGGCCGCAATGGTCGGGCCGATACCTGCGGGAAGTGTCGAAAAAGGCAATCCGGACAGGATGTAATCGGCCGATTCGAAGCCGCAATCGGCCATGATTTCACGCACGTCGGCGGCTGATCCGGTCACCGCCCGCAGCCGGCTGTCGGCGAACTTGCGGGTGAGATAGTCGGTGAAATCCGGGTTGGTGTCGATCGTCAGCAAGGTCGCATCGGCGGGCAGGCGCTGCAGGATATGCTGGGTGAAGGTGCCGACGCCCGGGCCATATTCGACGAACAGCTTGCAGCTTCGCCAGTCGACCGGCGCGAGCATGCGATCGATCAGGACCTTGGACGACGGGATGACCGATCCCACCATGACCGGGTGCTTCAGGAAACCGCGCAGGAAATACCAGAGCGGGCTGGCGTTCGAGTTACCGATGGGCCGCGCTCTTTGTGCTTGCTCTGCGGAAAACGACATTGCGGCCCCTAATATTGCGGACAATCCATCGCGTTGGCAAATCGAGGCGCGAATGGCAAGCGTGGCGCGACAGGCCGAGGCAGGCCGGGATCGAGATGGGGCATGCTCGCCGGCCGTATCAGCTGCCCTTCGTCCCGCGCGGCGTCAACATGCCCGGGAAGACGAAGCCCATCCCGCCGGAGCCGAACGCCTCCTGCTTCAGCTTGCCTTCGATCTCGCCATATTCGCGCTCCATCTCTTCGGTGACCGATGCGCGGGTTTCGAGCAGCCCGCGCTCGAAATGAGCCATCGCGACTTCCTTTGCTTCGAGCGAGTCGCGCAACGCGAACATGCCCGCGCGCCGGGCGAGGTCCTCGAGGTCGGCGCCGGTGAAGCGCGGCGTGCGCGCGGCAAGCGAATCGAGATCGACATCCGCCGCGAGCGGCATTGATTCGGTGTGAATCCCCAGGATCCTGCGCCGGCCCTTTTCGTCCGGAACCGGGACATAGATGAGCTCGTCGAACCGCCCCGGGCGAAGCAATGCCGGGTCGATCAGATTGGGCCGGTTGGTGGCGCCGATCACGACGACCGACTGCAGCTCCTCAAGGCCATCCATTTCGGCAAGGATCGTATTCACCACACGCTCGGTGACCTGCGGCTCGCCGAGCCCGCCGCCGCGCGCCGGTACCAGGCTGTCTAGCTCGTCGATGAACAGAACGGTCGGCGCGACCTGGCGCGCCCGCGAGAACAGCCGGGTGATCTGCTGCTCCGACTCGCCATACCATTTCGACAGCAGGTCGGAAGACTTGGTGGCGATGAAATTGGCCTGGGCTTCGCGGGCCGTCGCCTTGGCGAGCAAGGTCTTGCCCGTTCCCGGCGGCCCGTACAGCAGGAAGCCCTTGGCCGGCCTGATGCCGAGGCGGCGAAACGCGTCCGGGTCCTTGAGCGGAAGCTCGACGCCTTCGCGAAGCCGCTCGCGCGCCGCATCGAGACCTCCGACATCTTCCCAGCGCACGTTCGGTACCTGGACCATGACCTCGCGCATTGCCGAAGGCTGCACGCGGCGCAGCGCCTGGTCGAAATCGGCACGGGTCACCGACAGCGAGTCGAGCACCTCATGTGGTATGGTGCCTTCCTCAAGGTTGATCTTGGGCATGATCCTGCGCACCGCTTCGATCGCTGCCTCACGCGCCAGCGCAGCGATATCGGCGCCGACGAAGCCATAGGTCTGCTTGGCAAGCTCGGGCAGGTCGACATCGGGCGAAAGCGGCATTCCGCGCGTGTGGATGCCCAATATCTCGCGCCGCCCGCTCTCGTCGGGAACGCCCACGACGATCTCACGGTCGAAACGGCCCGGCCGCCGCAACGCTTCGTCGAGCGCTTCGGGCCGGTTGGTGGCGGCGATAACGATGACATTGGCTCGCGGTTCGAGCCCGTCGAGCAAGGTCAGCAGTTGCGCAACCAGCCGCTTTTCGGCTTCGCCACTTACCTGGCCGCGCTTGGGCGCGATCGAATCGATCTCGTCGATGAACACGATCGAGGGAGATGATGCGGCCGCCTGTTCGAACACGTCGCGCAACCTTTTCTCGCTCTCGCCATAAGCGGAGCCCATGATCTCGGGGCCGGCGATATGGAAGAATGTCGCGTCGCTTTCGTTGGCGACCGCGCGTGCCAGGCGCGTCTTGCCGGTCCCCGGCGGGCCGTAGAGCAGAACACCCTTGGGCGGGTCGACGCCCAGGCGCTCGAAAATCTCCGGATAGCGCAGCGGCAGCTCGACCATCTCGCGTAGCTGGTCGATGGTCGTGCCGAGACCCCCCAAATCGTCATAGGTGACGTCGGCGCGGCGCGAATCCTTGCCCTCGGTATATTCGGGACGCAGGTCGAGCTCGGTATTGGCGTCGATATGGACGATGCCCTTCGGGACCGTGGAGACGACGATCAGGCGCACTTCCTGCAGTGCATAGGCGGGTGCGTGGAGCATCTGCCGCAGCTCCTGCGGCAGGTCGCCGCGCTGCAATTGCTGCTGGCCGGTGGTCGCGACGATATCGCCGGCGGTCAGCGGCTTCATTTCGAAGCTTCGCTTCAGCGCGTTGGCGCTGCCCTGAAGGCGCAGGTTCTTCTGTGCGGGCGCAAACACCACGCGCTGCGCCGGCTTGGACTGGGTCTTGCGGATGGTGACATAGTCGCCCGAGCCGATTTCGGCATTGGCGCGCTGCAGGCCGTCGAGGCGGATGATGTCGAGACCTTCATCCTCCGGATAGGAAAGGACGGCCCGGGCCGCGGTGGACCGTTTTCCGGCCAGCTCGACCACGTCGCCTTCCTTGAGGCCGAGCGCGGTCATCATCGTCGCCGGCAGCCGCGCAAGCCCACGCCCGCTGTCTTCCGCGCGCATATTTGCCACTTGCAGCTTCTTTTCGGGGCGTTCCGCATCCGCCATACAGGTCTCTCCCATTGCGCAGGTCAGATAGTTATTGGAACTGGCGGTTCCACCTTGCGGCGATAAAAACGGCGTCCAGCGCTAGCAGAAGCCCCGAACGATGCGAGACAAAAAAAGGGGCCGGTCCCGAAGGGCCGGCCCTGAAGTTTTAGGAGAGGATGCCTGAAAGGCCCATCCTTATTCGCTAATGCACAATAATTGTGCAAGTGCGAAGAGAGTTGAGCGAAGTGCAAAGACTGCATCTATAGGGGCTGTATTTCGGTCATTTCTGAGGTAGGCTGCGGTGGTGCGCTGCACAATAAATGCGTGGATTCGGGGAGAAGGGCATGCGTAGACTGCCTCCGCTGACTGCGATCGAAGCATTCGTGCAGGTCGCGCGCCAAGGCTCGGTCAAGGCCGCCGCCGAGGCACTGGCGTTATCATCGCCGGCGCTTACCCGGCGCATCCAGGCGCTTGAGCGATTCATTGGCCGTCCCTTGTTCGAGCGCCGTCATCAGGGCGTTGCGCTCAATCCGGACGGCGAGCGGCTGATGGCTGAAATCGGCCCGGCGCTCGATTCGCTCGCGCTGGCAATGGAGCGTGCCACCGGTGAAGCCGCGCTGATGCGGATGCGGCTCGGTGTATCCCCCCTGTTCGCGTCGCAACGATTGATGCCCCATCTGGGTGAGTTGCGACGCAAGCACCCCGCATTCCACGTCGACATCGACACCGCTGCGCATAGCCTCGCACGCCTCGACGACGGCCTGGATGCGGCGATCTGTCTCGCGTCCGAGGTCGATCCGAGCCTTTACTCGCGGCGCATCGACGCTAACCGCATATTGGCGATTGGCGCGCGTTCGCTCGCGGAAGGGCCCAATGCGCTGACCCATCCCGCCCAGCTCGGCAAAGTCACCATCTATATCCATCGCGACATGCCGGAGACGTTCGACTATTGGCGCGAGGCGATCGGCATGCCCGATTTGCAGCCTGGGGCGGTCGACCTGTTCGATTCGGGCCAGCTCATCCTCGACGCCGCGGCACAAGGCCTTGGCGTTGCGTTCATGCACGAGAACCACCTGATCGATGCGCACGACGACAGGCTGGTGCAGCTTTTCGACGTCACCGTCGAAAGCCCGTACAGCTACTGGTTCGCCTGCCGCCGCTCGGCGCTTTCGCGTCGCCCGGTGCGTATCTTCCACGACTGGCTGTTCGAGCGTCTCGTCGCCGCGACGCTCGCCAGCCATGCATCCGCGGCTTGAATCAGGGCTGCAGCGTCGCCTTGACGATCTTGCCAGGAGTGCTGGGCGGTTCGCCCTTCGGAAGCGCGTCGACATGTTCCATGCCTGAGGTCACATTGCCCCAGGCGGTATATTGATTGTCGAGGAAGCGCGCATCGTCGAAGCAGATGAAGAACTGGCTGTTGGCGCTGTTGGGATTTTGCGAGCGGGCCATCGATGCGGTCCCGCGCACGTGCGGTTCGCTGTTGAACTCGGCCTTCAGATCGGGCTTTTTGGACCCGCCCATGCCGGTACCGGTCGGATCGCCGCCTTGGGCCATGAAGCCGGGAATGACGCGGTGGAAGACGACGCCGTCATAAAAGCCCTCGCTGACCAGCTCCTTGATGTGCGCGACATGGCCGGGTGCGAGGTCGGGGCGCAGCTTGATGACGACATCACCGCCACTGTCGAGAGTTAGCACGAGGGTGTTGAGTTCGTCTGCCATGGCATCTCTCCTGAATATCGCCGCCGCTTAGGCCCGCATCGCTCAAATCGCTACCCCATATGGAAATTTCAATGAGCAGGGTGGCGCGACGATGTCCCGCTCATCTTGCGGCTGTGGGGAATGGAACGTAGGAGGCGCTGACCGAAGCAGGAGTGGGCGATGAGCGAGAGCGAACCCGAGGCGCCCGACACCGTCCTGCATGACGTGGCAGCCGCTCCGAACCCGCCTTCCGACCGCCTCGACGAGGACGATCGCCTGAAGCCCGAATTCGTCCGCGCAGTGATGGCGCGGGTCGAGGCGGGCGACAATGAAGGCGCGCGCGCTTTGGTGGAACCACTGCATCCGGCCGACGTCGCCGACCTGTTCGAGCTGGCCGATCGCGACGAGCGCCGCGCGCTGGCCGCCGCGCTCGCCGACCTGCTCGACGCCGACGTCTTTGCCGAGATGAACGACTGGGTGCGCGAAGAGCTGATCGACGCGCTCGAACCGCACGAAGTCGCCAACATCGCCGGGCAGCTCGAGACCGACGATGCCGTCGCGCTTATCGAGGACATGGAGGAGGACGACCAGCGCGCCGTCCTTCGCGCGCTCGACCCGGACGATCGTGCCGCGATCGAGGAAGCGCTCACCTATCCCGAGGAATCCGCCGGGCGGCTGATGCAGCGCGACCTGATCGCCGTCCCCGAGCATTGGACCATCGGTAAGGTGATCGACTATCTGCGCGGCAACGAGGACCTTGCCACCGACTTCTGGGAAATCTTCGTGGTCGACCCCCAGCATCGCCCGGTCGGCACGATGATGCTGTCGTGGGTCCTGCGCACGGAGCGCAGTTTCGCAGTATCGGACGTCATGCAGCGCGAGCAGACGCTGATCCCGGTCGACATGGACCAGGAGGAGGTGGCGCTTCGCTTCCAGAAATATGCCTTGATCTCGGCCGCGGTGGTCGATCAGGCGGGGCGGCTGGTCGGCATGATCACCGTCGACGACGTCGTCCACATCATCCAGGAGGAAGCCAGCGAGGACATTTTGCGCCTCTCCGGTGCCGGCGATGACGATATCAATGAGCCAATCCAAACCACCATCCGGCGCCGTCTGACCTGGCTTGTGGTCAATCTCGGCACGGCGGTCATCGCTGCGTCGGTCGTCGGTTTGTTCCAGGGCACGATAAGCCGCCTGGTCCAGCTCGCCGTATTGATGCCGATCGTATCGGGAATGGGCGGTAATGCGGGCACCCAGACGATGGCCGTCGCCGTCCGTGCGCTCGCCCTAAATGAACTCATCAGTTCGAACACGCGCCGCATGATCTTCCGCGAGCTTCGTATCGCTTCGGTCAACGGGCTGGCGCTCGGCAGTTTGCTCGGGGTCGCAGTGGGATTATACTATCGATATCCCGACCTCGGCATCGTCATCGCGCTCGCGATGGTGATCAACAATGTCGTTGCCGGGCTGTTCGGGATCGCGGTACCGGTCCTGCTCGATAAGCTGCGCGTCGATCCTGCGGTTTCCTCAGCCGTGTTCGTAACAATGGCAACCGACGTCATGGGCTTCTTTTCATTCCTCGGACTCGCCACCTTATGGGGACTCAGCGCTTGATACGGAGCGCTTCTTAGCGAGGCGAGAAGTTCATGCCGGTTCATCTCAGCAAGGTCGCGGTCGGCTGCGCCTCGGTCGGTGCGCTGGAGCGACGCCTGCAGCGCGGGATCACCGACGGCGTGGTGCATGTCCGCACCCGCTTCCGTCCCAAACGCGCCGACGAGCTGGTCGGCGGCTCGCTCTACTGGATCATCAAGCACCGCATCGTCGCGCGCCAGACCATCCTCGGCTTCGCGGAGGACGGCAGGGCGCGCAAGATCATCATTCGCCTCGACCCGCGAGTGACGATCGTCAACGCCTGGCCACGCCGCGCGCATCAGGGCTGGCGCTATCTCGAGGAAGCTGACGCGCCGCCGGACCTGGGTGAAGAGGCGGACTGCGGCGATGCCCTGCCGCCGGCGCTGCTGAGCGAACTGTCGGCGCTTGCGCTGGTTTAGACATTGTGGCCGCATCGCCTTTGCGAAAAACCGGTTCCCACTTTTTCGCCCGATGCTCTAGGCGTCCGCTGAAGCCGACTTGCGCTTCTTTTCCGCCGTCGACTTCAGCTGCCCGCAGGCCGCCATGATGTCACGCCCGCGCGGGCGGCGGACCGGGGCGCTGATCCCGGCTTCGAAGATGATGTCCGAAAAACGCGCGACACGCTCGGGCTCGGAACATTCATAGGCGGCGCCCGGCCACGGGTTGAACGGGATCAGGTTGACCTTGGCGGGCAATTTATACTTGCGGATCAGCCGCACCAACTCGCGTGCATCCTCGTCGCTGTCGTTCTTGTCCTTGAGCATCACATATTCGAACGTGATGCGTCGCGCATTGTTGGCGCCGGGATAGGCCGCGCAGGCCTCGAGCAACGCCTCGATCCCATATTTGCGGTTGAGCGGCACGATCTCGTCGCGCACCTCCTTGCTGACCGCGTGCAGCGAGACCGCAAGATTGACTCCGATCTCCTCGCCCGCGCGCGCCATCATCGGCACGACGCCTGAGGTGGATAGCGTGATCCGCCTGCGCGACAGGCCCAGCCCATCGCCATCCATGACGATCCGCAGCGCGTCGCGGACATTGTCGAAATTATACAGCGGCTCGCCCATGCCCATCATGACGATGTTCGACAGCATCCGTCCTTCGGGCTGCGACGGCCATTCGCCGAGCGTGTCGCGGGCCAGCATGACCTGGCCGACAATCTCGCCGGCGGTAAGGTTGCGGACCAGCTGCATCGTGCCGGTGTGGCAGAAGCGGCAGTTGAGCGTGCAGCCGACCTGGCTCGACACGCAAAGGGTGCCGCGATCGGCGTCGGGGATGAACACCATCTCGAAATCATTGCCGTCGGCCGTTTGCAGCAGCCATTTGCGCGTGCCGTCGGTCGACACCAATTGTTCGACCACCTTCGGCCGCGCGATAGAAAAGTGCTCGGCAAGCCAGGCACGCTGCGGCTTGGCGATATCGCTCATCGTCTCGAAACCGCTCGCGCCGCGATGGTAGATCTGGTGCCAGATCTGCTTGGCGCGAAGCTTCGCCTGGCGGGCGTCGAGTCCGGCCCCCTCGAGCGCATCGCGGATCGCATCGCGCTGGAGCCCGATCAGCTCGACGCGCCCGTCTTCGGCTTCCGGCACTGCACGCGGCAGCGGGACGGGATCGGTGTGGCCCGGGATGGACATCAAAGCGGTCATCGCCGCCATGTAGGGTCAACTGCCTTCACATGCCAGCATTCGTGGCGCGCTGCGCGGACGCCGCCTATTTCGCGCAGGCGATCGCTGCGGCGTCGATCGCGGTAGCCGCTCCCTGCAGCCGGTAGCTGTTGCGGATCAACGCGCCGTTCGCAGCGCGCGTTTCGATCGTCATGTCGACGCCGCTGCGCATCGCCGCAACGATTTGCGCATCGGCGGTCGGGTCGGCGGCCCAGGCGTCGCGCTTGCCGGCCAGCATCTGGAATGTCCGGTCGGCGATCTTGAGCAGCACCGCCGACCCTTCGCGCTTCTCGCGGCTCAGGCGGAAATGAACCTGCGACTTCACGCGTCGGCCTGGCCATGTGCCGACCGACGCGAATGGCTTGGCATCGCGCGCGCGGGGCCCGGCATAGGGCTCTGCGATCGCGTAGCAATAAAGCGGTCTGTCACGCTTGAACGTGCCCCACTGGCCGTAGACCCCGACCGTCTGCAGTTGTGCCGCGACTGGAGCTACAGCCAAAAACTGGGTCAGCAGAAGCAGGATCGCGCGCATGTCCAGCGTGATGTGGGACAAATATGCGATTGCCGCAACGTCTGGCCCGGCGTGCTTTTTTGTCCAATATCCTCTGGCGAGCGCGGCAAGTCTCGTTATAACCGCTCGTGCCAGATTTTCGGGCCGCAAAGGGTATTCCATGAAGGCGACGATCGAACGGGCCACGCTTCTCAAGTGTCTGGGCCATGTCCAGTCAGTGGTGGAGCGCCGGAATACGATCCCGATCCTGTCGAACGTGCTGATCGAAGCGCAGGAGGGCAGCGGCATTCGCCTGATGGCGACCGATCTCGATCTTCAGATCAACGAGACGGTCGAGGCCAATGTCACGCAGGCCGGCGCGACCACGGTTTCCGCGCATACTTTGTTCGATATCGTCCGCAAGCTTCCGGAAGGAAGCCAGGTCGAGCTGATTGCGTCCGAGGGCAAAATGCAGGTCAATGCCGGGCGCGCGCGGTTCAACCTCGCGACGCTGCCGCGCGACGACTTCCCGGTCATCGCCGAGGGCGATCTCCCGACCGCGTTCGAGCTTCCGGCCGCGACGCTGCGCGAGATTATCGACAAGACGCGTTTCGCCATCTCGACCGAGGAAACGCGTTATTATCTGAACGGCATCTTCCTGCACGTGTCGGACGAAGCGCAGCCGGTCTTGAAGGCCGCTGCTACCGATGGCCATCGCCTCGCGCGCGTTACCGTCGCGCGGCCTTCCGGCGCCGAGGGCATGCCCGACGTCATCGTGCCGCGCAAATGCGTCGCCGAACTGCGTAAATTGCTCGACGAGGTGGATGGTACGGTCCAGGTCTCGCTGTCCGAATCCAAGGCGCGTTTCGGGCTTGGCAGCGCGATACTGACGTCCAAGCTGATCGATGGGACCTTCCCCGACTACAGCCGCGTGATTCCGACCGCTAACGACAAATTGCTCAAGATCGATCCGCGCAGCTTCGAGGAGGGCGTCGATCGCGTCGCCACCATCGCCAGCGAAAAGACGCGCGCGGTCAAGATGACGCTCGATCGCGACAAGATCACCTTGTCGGTGACCAGCCCCGAAAACGGCACCGCGGCCGAGGAAGTGTCCGGCGATTATAATGCCGAAGGATTCGAGATCGGCTTCAACGCCCGCTATCTTCTCGACATATTGGGGCAGATGGGAGGCGACAGCGTCGAGGTCCACCTTGCCGATGCCGCCGCCCCGACCTTGCTGCGTGAGAATGACAAGGCCTCGGCGCTCTACGTGCTGATGCCGATGCGGGTGTAACTCTCAGCCTTTACATCTTTGCGCTGTTCTCCCTGATCTCCTTGAGGAGTTCCGCCGCTGTCTTCGGTTTCGCAGGCAATGCGGTCGCGCTTGCCGGAATATCGGCCTTCTCGAAAGAAGCCAGCTGCAGGCTGCCCTCGATCGACAGCGGCGTTCCATAGGTGAACATCGTCCTGATATCACCGCCAATCTCCGCCGCCGCCTTGCCGAGAAACGGCGCCAGCATCATCGTCGTCGAGACCATGAACTCCTGCATCGCTTTGCCGACCGGCTGAAGCTCGGGGTCCTTGCTGACGACCACCTCCTTCGATTCCTTCGGCTTGCTTTCGTCGAAACCATAGACCGCATAGACTTGGCCTTCGTGGCCGAGGATCTTGCGCTTGCCTTTGGCCTCGACCCGAAAGCCCCTGCTGTTCGGCCGCTTTGCCGATGCCGCGCCGAACAGATTCTTGAACAACGGCGGTAGCACCTGGTCGAACGCCGCAGCAAGATCTTCGGCGCGAGCGACGTTCCATTCGCCCTTTTCGCGGCTGACCAGATAGAATTGCCCGTCTTTCAATATGCCATAGTTATCCGGCATATCTTGGTTGCGAACGACAGCGCTGCCGTCGTCTGCGACTTCGATGGTCATGCCCTTGCCGTCGCCGCCGCGATAGACGGCGCGCTGTCCGGCCAAAGCAGAAGCCGGCAGGCAGAACAGCAGCAGCGTGATGATGAAGCGCATGAAATTAGTCCCCCTTATCCCGAGGCTAATCGCTCGCGCCGCACTTGTCAGCCTCCATTGCTGGCGCGCCCTTGCGGCGGCTAGGCAGGCCGGATGCGCATCGCCCGCCTCTCGCTCAGTCAGTTCCGCAACCACGCCGATGCCGTGATCGCGCCGGGTCCCGGTTTCGTCATCCTCACCGGCGAGAATGGCGCCGGCAAGACCAACATCCTGGAAGCAGTCTCGCTGCTTACGCCCGGTCGCGGGCTGCGCGGCGCGACGTTGTCGGAAATGGCGCGGAGCCAGGGGGACGGGGGTTTTGCGGTGGCGGCGCAACTCCAAACTCATGATCTCCCCTCCCGCTTGCGGGAGGGGATCAAGGGGTGGGAATCGACGGAAAGCGCCGCGCTCTACGAAGGCCCACCCCCGGCCCCTCCCGCAAGCGCGAGGGGAGAAATCGACATCGGCACCGGCACCGCTGCCGCCGCACCCGAACGACGGCATGTTCGGATCAACGGCGCCGCAGCCTCGGCCACCTCCCTTGCCGAATGGCTCTCGGTGCTTTGGCTTACCCCGGCAATGGACCGTCTCTTCAGCGAAGCCGCGAGCGGCCGGCGGCGATTCCTCGACCGGCTGGTGCTGGCGCTGGAGCCATCGCATGCGACTCATGCGGCGCGCTACGAGGCGGCGATGCGCGCGCGCAACAAGCTGCTCGCCGGTCGGGACGATGCCGATCCCGCCTGGCTCGGCGCGCTCGAGGCGGCAATGGCCGAACATGGCGTGGCACTTGGCGAAGCGCGCGAACGCACTGTGGCTGCGCTTTCGCACCTGCTTGCGGTGCAACCTGACGGACCGTTCGCGCGTGCCACAGTCACGCTCGACAAGTGGAGCTTGTCGCAGGCCGATGCGCAAAGCGCGCTTCAAGCCGCGCTACAGCGGGGCCGCACCGCCGATGCAGGTGCCGGCCGCGCGCTTGTCGGGCCGCATCGCAGCGATCTGATCGTCGTGCACGCTGCGAAAGGTGTCGCTGCCGGGCAATGCTCCACCGGCGAACAGAAGGCGCTGCTGCTCGGTCTTGTGCTCGCCCATGCCGAGCTGGTCGCTGAGCGGGTCGGCCGGCCGCCGATCCTGCTGCTCGACGAAGTCGCGGCGCACCTCGATCCAACCCGCCGGGGCGCCCTCTTCGAGCGTCTGCGCCGTACCGGCGGCCAGGTGTGGATGACGGGCACAGAAGCGGCCTTGTTCGAGGGCATTGCGGCGGATGCTACACGTCTGGTGGTGACCGATGGGAGCATCCGTTCGGCCTGATCGCGAATCGCCAGTTCCAATTGGCGCAAAATCCCCCGAATCTGGCTTATTTCCTTGGGATTCGGAGCCCGAGTCGCTATATAGTTGGCATGGCATCATCCCCCAGTGAAAACTCCTATGACGCAGAATCGATCAAGGTTCTGAGAGGTCTGGACGCGGTCCGCAAGCGGCCCGGAATGTATATCGGCGACACCGACGACGGATCGGGCCTGCACCACATGGTGTTCGAGGTCTCGGACAATGCGATCGACGAGGCGCTGGCGGGTCATTGCGACCTGATAAAGATCATCCTCAACCCCGATGGTTCGGTGTCGGTCGAAGACAACGGCCGCGGCATTCCGACCGGAATCCATTCCGAGGAAGGCGTCTCGGCGGCCGAGGTCATCATGACCCAGCTCCACGCCGGCGGGAAGTTCGAGAACACGTCGGACGACAATGCCTATAAGGTGTCGGGCGGGCTGCACGGCGTCGGTGTATCGGTCGTCAACGCACTCTCCGAATGGCTCGAGCTCACCATCTGGCGCGATGGTGAGGAAAATTGGATGCGGTTCCGCAACGGCGATGCCGAAGCGCCGCTGAAGATCGTCGGTGCTGCACCCCCGGGCCGGAAGGGCACGCGCGTCACCTTCCTGCCATCGCCAGTCACGTTCAAGATCGTCGATTTCGATTTCGAAAAGCTCGAGCATCGCTTTCGCGAGCTCGCCTTCCTCAACTCCGGAGTTCGGCTGATCCTCACCGATGCGCGCCATTCGGAGGAGAAGTCGATCGAGCTGTTCTACGAGGGCGGCATCGGCGCGTTCGTCAAATATCTCGACCGCGCCAAGACGGCGCTGATCCCGGAGCCGATCGCGGTCACCGGCCAGCGCGACGATGTCGGCATCGAGGTCGCGCTCGAATGGAACGATTCCTATTATGAGCAGGTCCTCTGCTTCACCAACAACATCCCGCAGCGCGACGGCGGCACCCATCTCGCCGCGTTCCGCGCGGCGCTGACCCGCACGCTCAACAATTATGCCGACAAATCGGGCGCGCTGAAGCGCGAGAAGATCAGCCTGACCGGCGAGGATATGCGCGAAGGCCTGACCGCGATCGTCTCGGTCAAGCTGCCCGATCCCAAGTTCGGCTCGCAGACCAAGGATAAACTGGTCTCATCCGAAGTGCGCCAGCCGCTCGAAAGCCTGATGGCCGACAAGCTCGCCGAATGGCTCGAGGAAAATCCGGCGCATGCGCGCACCATCGTCCAGAAAATCATCGATGCCGCGGCCGCGCGCGAGGCCGCCCGCAAGGCGCGCGAGGCAAGCCGCAAGTCGGTGATGGGGATCGCCTCGCTGCCCGGCAAATTGCATGATTGTTCCGAGAAGGACCCGGCCAAGTCCGAGCTGTTCCTGGTCGAGGGCGACAGCGCCGGCGGTTCGGCCAAGCAGGGCCGCGACAGCAAATATCAGGCGATCCTGCCGCTCAAGGGCAAGATCCTCAACGTCGAGCGCGCGCGGTTTGACCGCATGCTGTCGTCGAAGGAAATCGGCACACTGATCCAGGCGATCGGCACCGGCATCGGCCGCGACGATTTCAACATCGAGAAACTGCGCTATCACAAGATCGTGCTGATGACCGACGCCGATGTCGACGGCGCGCACATCCGCACGCTGCTGCTGACCTTCTTCTACCGGCAGATGCCCGAGATCATCGAGCGCGGGCATCTCTACATCGCCCAGCCGCCGCTGTACAAAATCGCCCGCGGCCGCTCGGAAGTCTATGTGAAGGACGACGGCAAGCTCGACGATTATCTGGTCGATGCCGGCATTGGTGCACTGGTGCTCGAAACCGCCGAAGGCACGCGCTCGGGCGAGGATCTGCGTGCGCTCGCCGAGCATGCGCGCCGGATGCGTTCGCTGATGCGCTACGTCCCGCAGCGCTACGATGGAACGATCGTCGAGGCGCTGGCGCTCAACGATGCGCTCAACCCGAACCTGAACGCGCAGCAGCGCGACGCGGCGGCCGAGCGGGTCGCGGCGTGGCTGCAGGCCGGCGACCAGGAAGCGCGCTGGTCGGCATCGGCGAATGGCGATGGTGACTATGAATTGCGGCGCCTGTGGCGCGGCGTCACCGATTATCACATCGTCGATCACAAATTCCTCGTCAGCGCCGAGGCGCGCAAGCTGCATGGCCTCTCCGCGGAGCAGATCGACAGCTACAGCCAGTCGTCGCGGCTCGTTTCGATCAAGTCGGCTGCGGCGCAGACCGTCGAGGAGCCGGTGGCTGAAGCCGGGCCCGCGTCGGACGAAGATGCGGATTCGGTGACTGAGCGAGTCCTCGATCCGCGCGGCGTGCTGGTGCGTCGGCCGAGCGAGCTTCTCGACGGCATCCTTGTCGCCGGCCGCAAGGGCCTGTCGATCTCGCGCTACAAGGGTCTTGGCGAAATGAACGCCGAGCAGCTTTGGGAAACGACGCTCGATCCGGGCAATCGTTCGCTACTGCAGGTCGAGGTCGAACAGGCGGATGTCGCGGACGAGATCTTCAATCGCCTGATGGGCGACGTCGTCGAGCCGCGCCGCGAGTTCATCCAGGAAAACGCGCTGAACGTGGCGAATCTGGACGTTTAGTCAGGCCCTTAGTCTTCGAATATCCGGCTGTGATGCTTGGTGTCGCGCATCCTCAGGTAGACGATCAGCGATAGCCCGATCATCGCCGCGACATAGACATAGAATCCGCGTTCCATCCCCTCCTGCTTGAGCCACAGCGCTACATATTCTGCCGTGCCCCCGAACAGCGCATTTGCGAGCGCATAAGGGAAAGCGACGCCGAGCGTGCGGATGTGCGCGGGGAATAACTCGGCCTTCACCACCGCATTGATCGACGTGTAGCCGGTGACGATGACAAGGGCGGCCATCACCAGCAGGAACGCCACGAAAGCATTGGACGTGGTCTCCAGCGCGACGAAGATGGGCCAGGTGAAAATCAGGCCGGCGACGCCGAAACCGATCATAAGCGGCTTGCGCCCGATCCGGTCGGACAGCGCTCCGGCCGCCGGCTGGATCAGCATGAACAGGAACATCGCCGCCGCGGTGATCGCGGTTGCGGTCTCGCGGCCGAACCCGCTGGTGTTCACCAGGAATTTCTGGACGTAGATGCTATAGGCATAGAAGGCCAGCGTCCCGCCGGCAGTCAGCGCCATCACCAGAAACGCCTCGCGTGGATGCTGCGCGAACAAGGCCCAGGCGCTTGACTTGGGCGCGCCGGATTGCTTGGCTTTCTCGAAGCTCTCGGTCTCGAGCAGGGTGCGTCGCAGGTAGAAGACGCTGAGCGCCAGCACCCCGCCGACCACGAACGGAACCCGCCACCCCCAGCTCTCCAGCGCGGCTTCTGACAGGAAGGCCTGGAGTATGATCAGGACTGCGAGCGCGGTCAGCTGGCCGGAAATAAGCGTCACATATTGGAAGCTCGAATAGAAACCGCGGTGCTTTTGCCCCGCCATTTCGCTCAGATAGGTGGCGCTGGCGCCATATTCGCCGCCGAGACTGAGGCCTTGGATGAGCCGCGCAAGCACTAGGATCGCGGGCGCCGCCGCCCCGATCACGGCATAGCCGGGCGTGATCGCGATCAGCAGCGAGCCGCCGCACATCATCGCGACCGACAGGGTCAGCGCCGCCTTGCGTCCGCGCCGGTCAGCGTACATGCCCATCAGCCACGCGCCGATCGGGCGCATCAGGAAGCCGACCGCAAAGACGGCGGCGGCGCTCAGCAATTCGGCGGTGCGATTGCCCGACGGGAAGAAGGCGGGCGCGAAATAGAGCGTGAATGCCGAATAGACGTACCAGTCATACCATTCGACCAGATTGCCTGCCGAACCGCCGATGATCGAGCGCAGGCGATGCGGGCGGTGCGCGTTCATGGGACGGGATCGTAGGGGTGGGCGCTGGCTGGTCAAGGTTCGGCAAGGAGGAATTGAAAGGGGTGGGCTTCGACAGGCTCAGCCCGAACGGCTTTTCAGTTTTTCGAACCCACACCGTTCGCCCTGAGCTGATCGAAGGGTTTTCCTTCTTCTCCTAAGCCACCGTCCCCATCGCCTTCTGCCGCCGCCGCTGCACTGAGGAGCCGAGCCCGGCGGCCTCGCGATATTTGGCCACCGTACGCCGGGCGATGTCGAAGCCCTTGGCGCGGAGCATGTCGACCAGCTGGTCGTCGGAAAGGATATTCTTGGCGTCCTCCGCCGCGATCAGCGTCTTTATGTGGCTCTTGACCGCTTCCGCCGACACGCCCTCGCCGCCATCGGCGCTCTGCACTCCGCTCGAGAAGAAGAATTTGAGTTCGAACAGGCCGCGGTCGCACGACAGATATTTGTTGGATGTGACCCGGCTGACCGTCGATTCGTGCATCCCGATCACGTCGGCCACGGCCCGCAACGTTAACGGCTTCAGGTGGGTGACTCCATGACGGAAGAAGCCTTCCTGCTGCTTGACGATCTCGCTGGTGACCTTGACGATCGTGCGCGCGCGCTGGTCGAGCGCCTTGATCAGCCAATTGGCCTCGGCCAGGCAGTCGGACAGCCAGCTCTTGGCTTGCCTGGTTTGCGCTCCGGACGACAGCTCGGTGTAATAAGTACGATTGACCAGCAGCCGCGGCAATGTCGCGCTGTTCAGCTCGATGCTCCACCCCGCGCCCCGTGGCGCTACGAACACGTCAGGCGAAATTGCTTCGCCTCCTCCGGCCTGCTCGAACCTGCAACCCGGCTTGGGATCATAGGCGCGCAGCTCGCGCAGCATGTCGTCCAAATCTTCGTCGTCAACGCCGCAGATCCGCTTCAGCGCCGCGCGATTGCCCTTGGCGAGATAGTCCAGATTGTCGATCAGCCGCGCCATCGCCGGATCGTAGCGGTCCGCCTCGCGCGCCTGCAGCGCCAGGCACTCCGACAATGAGCGCGCGGCGATCCCGGCCGGATCGAACGTCTGCACGACCGTCAGCACGCGCTCGGCCTGGTCCAGCGGCGCGTCGAGCCGTTCGGCAAGGTCGGCGAGCGAGGCGAGGAAATAACCGGTCTCGTCGATCTGCTCGATGATCAATGTGGCGATCGCAAGGTCGCTGCCGGAAAGCTGCGCCCCGGCCTGTGCCAGCAGATGCTCCTGGAGCGACGCCTCGCTGCCCGCCAGGCTCTCGTAATCGGCCGAACCCTCGCCTCCGGCGCCATGCACGTCCTGCATTCCCAGCTGGCCATCGAGCCCCCCGATCCGGTCGGCACTGCTGTCCTGGTGCATATTCTCGTCGTCGAAATCCATGTCGAGCGGTGCATCGGCCTGCCCGTCGCCCTGCATGACCTGCTGGTCGACGGTTTGTGCGTCCCCGCTCGCGGCACGGATCTCGATATCCTCGGTAGGACCGGTCTCCTCTGTGGTGGACTCGAGCAGCGGATTGCGCTCCAGCTCGCCCGCGATGAAACCCTCGATCTCAAGGTTCGACAGCGCCAGTAGGCGGATCGCCTGCTGGAGCTGCGGCGTCATCACCAGCGACTGGCTCTGGCGAAGGTCGAGGCGGGGGCCGAGTGCCATTGAGACTGGACCCAAAAGTTAGAGTTCGAAGCTTTCGCCCAGGTAAAAGCGCCTTACCTTTTCGTCTGCGACGAGCGCTTCAGGCGTGCCTGCAAACAGCACCTGGCCATCGTAGATGATGCAGGCGCGATCGACAATATCGAGTGTTTCCCGGACATTATGGTCGGTGATCAGAACGCCGATATTGCGATTCTTGAGTTCGAGAACCAGGCCGCGGATGTCGGCGATCGAGATCGGGTCGATGCCCGCGAATGGCTCGTCGAGCAGCATGATCGATGGGTCGGCGGCGAGCGCACGGGCAATCTCGCAGCGTCGCCGCTCGCCGCCCGACAGCGCCATCGCGGGCGCATCCCGCAAATGATCGATGTGGAATTCCGACAGCAGCTGGTTCAGCCGCGCTTCGCGCGCGCTCTTGTTGGGCTCGATCACCTCGAGCACGGCCATGATGTTCTGGGAAACTGTGAGGCCGCGGAAGATCGAGGTTTCCTGCGGAAGGTAGCCAAGCCCCAGGATCGCGCGGCGGTACATAGGCAGGCCGGTGATGTCCGCGCCGTCGAGCAGGATCCGGCCGCTGTCGGGCTTGACCAGGCCCATCACCGAATAGAAGCAGGTCGTCTTGCCGGCACCGTTCGGCCCGAGCAGCCCTACCACCTCGCCGCGTTCGACGCCAAGCGACACATCCTGCAGCACGGACTTGCGGTCGTAGCTCTTGGCGATCGAAATCACCGACAGGCCGCGCGACATATGCCCGATCGCGGCGTCCTGTTGCTCATGCTCGATAAGGTTGCTGCTTTCGTTCATCGCCTATTGCTGGCGTTGCGGCACCGTGAAGGTACCGGTGACGCGCCCGCCGGCGCCCGTTGTCGCGCCGGGAGCGCCGCCGACCGCGCCGCCGTCCATCACCGCGCGGCCGGTGTCGAGGCTGATGACCAGCCGTGCGCCGCTGACATGCGAAGGCCCGCGGGTCAGCGTGACGTCGCCTAGCATCGTGATCAGGCGCCGGTTGATGTCGTAGATCGCGAACTTTCCGCGCGCCGTTTCCGACGGGCTGGTGACGACCACGCCGCCGCTCGCGTCGACGCGCTGGATCTGGACGTTGCCGCTGTTCGCATAAGCGACCGACACGCGCGGGGCGTTCATCGTCAACTCGGCCTGCCTGACCACGACGTTGCCCGAAAAGACCGCACGGTCGGCGCGATCCTGCACTTCGATACGGTCGGCCGCGACGTCGACCGGTGCATTGGTGTTATGGCCCTTGAGCGCGGAGGTGCTGTTCTGGGTGAGAGCGGGGGTTGCGGCAAATGCCGCCGCCAGCGCCAAAAGCAGGAAGGATCCCCGGTTCTTCATGGCGGTCATCTGAGCGCGCCTTGGATAATGTGCAAGCGTGCATTGCCGGTCAGCACCACCTCCCGGCTCTCCAGTTTCGCGTCGAGCTGGTCGGCGGAGAACACACCGAGCGGCATGCGCCCGTCGACTTTGGTCCGGCTCTGCATCGTGCGCTGGTTTAGGTCGGCGACGACGTCGCGAGTCTCGAGCCGGTAGCCGTCGGGTGCGGTGAAGACGATCGGACCCACCACCCCGACCTTCTCGGTCTCGAGATTGTAGCGCCCCCGGTTGGCGTGAAGCGTGGCCGGACCGTCGTCGAGCTGGATCTCGGCCGCCATCCCGCGGATCTCGACAAGCGGATCGCGAGAGGTTGCCTGCACGGCGGATTGCGCTGCGATGCTGAATGTCCTGCCCTTGGTGTCCTGGCCGCGGTATCGGGCTGCCTGCACGCGCATCCGCTCCTTGGCGAGCGCGACCTTGTTCTTGTCGAGGATGAAGCTGATGTCCTGCGTTCGGGTCAGCGGCGCCATCGCCAGATAGGCCAACAGCAGCCCGATCAGCGCGGGAAAGAATATCTTCAGCCCGCTCATCAGATGATCGTGCGCGCCGCCGGGCGCGGCCCAGCTCTGCTTTCGCATGCGATCGCGCGCGGCGAGTTCAGACATGGGCGAAGATGTCGACTTCCGGCCAACCGGCAAGGTCCAGCAGGGCCCGGTGCGGCAGGAAGTCGAAGCAGGCCTGGGCAAGCGCGACGCGATTTTCGCGTTTCAGCCGCTCGTCCAGCCGCTCCTTCAGGCCATGCAGGTAGCGCACGTCAGATGCGGCATATTCCTTCTGCGCATCGCTCAGCTCCTTTGCGCCCCAATCCGATGTTTGCTGCTGCTTCGATATTTCGTGGCCGAGCAATTCGCGCACCAGGTCCTTGAGGCCATGCCGGTCGGTATAGGTCCGCACCAGCCGCGAGGCGATCTTGGTGCAATAGACCGGGCCGGCGATGACTCCGAGATAGGCGCGGATGGTGGCGAGGTCGAAGCGCGCGAAATGATAGAGCTTCAGGCGATCGGGATCGGTCAATATCGCCTTGAGTCGCGGCGCGTCGAAGGTGCTGCCGGCGCCGAAGCGGACGAGATGCTCGTCGCCGCTGCCGTCCGACAGCTGAACCAGGCACAGCCGGTCGCGGCCGGGCAGCAGCCCCATCGCCTCGGTATCGATCGCGATCGAGCCCGAACCAAGCACGCCGTCGGGCAGGTCTTCTTCATGCAGATATACGCTCATCGGTCCCGCATAGGCGCAAGGCCGAGTGTGCTCAATGCCTGTCGACTCAGGGTCCCGTCGGTGGTGCGGATCGTTCGCGCCGCCTTGCCCACATGTTCAGCGCTTCGATCCCGGCCGAGAAGGCCATTGCCGAATAGATATAACCCTTCGGCACATGCACTCCGAACCCGTCGGCGATCAGCACCGCACCGATCATCAGCAGGAAGCCGAGTGCGAGCATTACGACAGTTGGGTTCTGCGCGATGAAATTGGCGAGCGGCGTGGCGGCGACCAGCATCAGCACGACCGCGACGATCACCGCGATCACCATGATCGCCAGATGCTCGGCCATGCCGATCGCGGTCAGGATCGAGTCGATCGAGAAGACGATGTCGAGCATCACAATCTGGATGATTGCCGAGCCAACGCCCAGTGTCGCCTGGCGTGTATCGAAGATATCGTGATTTGGCTTTGGGTCGATGCTGTGGTGGATTTCGGTGGTTGCCTTCCACAGCAGGAACAGGCCGCCGGCGATCAGTATGAGGTCCCGCCACGAAAAGGCGGTCTCGAAGCCTGGTTCGCCATGGGCGCCCGGAGCGCCGGATATGCCAAGGTCGAAGACCGGAGCTGTCAGCCCGACCAGCCAGGCGATGATCGAAAGCAGCGCGAGGCGCATGCCCAGCGCCAGCCCGATTCCGATCTGCCGCACGCGCTGCCGCCGCTCCTCCGGAAGCTTGTTGGAAAGGATCGAGATGAAGATCAGATTGTCGATGCCGAGAACGACTTCCATGACGATCAGCGTGGCAAGAGCTGCCCAGGCGGCCGGATCGGAAAAGAGCGTGAGCAGGCCGTCCATTCCGTCATTCCTTTCGGGAAAATCGCAGCCGCCCCATGCACCAATCCGGCCATTGCTGCCAATGCTGAAGCGTTGAAGACATGCCTCTAGGCAAAAGCGCTCGCCGAGGAGCGATTTTTCCGCTACTGGAGTCGTAGGTGCGCCATTTTTCGTGCCAAGGCCGTTGCGCGTTCAGCCCAGCGCAGGGGCCCTCATTGGGATTTTAGGGCGCTTGAAAGTTTAAGACGGCATGGGGTTTGATAGAGGACGCCGCGGTGAGCGCGGTGGGCGCGGCAGAGACAAGCGCGACGGTTTCGGCGAAGACAACGGCAGCAGCTTCGGCGGCGGTGGTGACAGGTTCGGTGCCGGCGGCGGCGACCGATTCGGCGGCGGTGGTGATCGCTTCGGCGGCGGCGGCGACCGGTTTGGCGGCGGCGGTGGCGGCGGTTTTCGCAGCGGCGGTGGTGGCGGCTTCGGCGGCCCACGTGGCGGCAGCGGCGGCGGCATGCCTCCGCAGGTCGTTGGCGAGGGCAAGGGGATCGTCAAATTCTTCAACGGGCAAAAGGGCTTCGGCTTCATCGTCCGCGATGATGGTGGAGAGGATGTTTTCGTCCACATCTCCGCTGTCGAGCAGGCGGGGCTGACCGGTCTGGCCGAGGGTCAGCCGCTGGAATTCACCCTGGTCGATCGTGGCGGCCGCATTTCCGCAACCGATCTCAAGATCGAGGGCGATCCGCTGCCGGTTCCGGAGCGCTCAGCGCCCCGTGAAGACGGCGGGTTCGGCGGCGGTGACCGCGGCGGCCCGCAGCGGCAGCTGACCGGCGAAAAGGCCAGCGGTACGGTGAAATTCTTCAACGCGATGAAGGGTTTCGGTTTCATCAGCCGCGACGATGGGCAGCCGGATGCCTTCGTGCACATTTCGGCAGTTGAACGCGCCGGCATGGTGAGCCTCAATGAGGGCGACCGGCTGGCGTTCGAGCTGGAGGTCGACCGGCGCGGCAAGACCGCGGCGGTGAATCTCAGCCCGATCCAGTAAGCATGATCTCGCCCCCTCCTTCCGGGAGGGGGCAGCTTATGTCGCCATATTCCTCAGCGTCTCGACCTGGTCGGCTTCGGCTGCCGGCTTGTCCGTCCTGATCCGCGAAATGCGCGGAAAGCGCATCGCCAGCCCCGATTTGTGGCGCTTGCTGAGATGGATCGAATCGAACGCGACTTCGAGGACCAGCGTCTTCTCGACCTCGCGCACCGGACCGAATCGCTGGACTGTATGGTTGCGGACGAACCGGTCCAGCCATTTCAATTCGTCGTCGGTAAAACCGAAATAGGCCTTGCCGACGGGAAGCAGCTCGCCGGTGTCGCTCCAGCAGCCGAACGTGTAATCCGAATAATAGCTTGAGCGCTTGCCGCTGCCCCGAACGGCATACATGAGCACGCAATCGGCGGTCAGCGGATCGCGTTTCCATTTATACCACAGGCCGGTCCGCCGGCCGGCGACATACGTACTATCCCGCCGCTTGAGCATGACACCTTCGATCGAGGCGTCGCGCGCACCGGCGCGTATGTCCTCGAGCGCCTCGAAGCTATCCGCGGAAATCAGCGCCGACAGGTCGAACCGTTCGGGATCGAGCCGCGACGCGAACGTCTCGAGCCGTGCCCGCCTCTGCGTCCAGGGCAGGCTGCGCAGATCCTCGCGGCCATCGATCAATATGTCGTACAGGCGAACGAAAGCGGGATAGTCTCCCAGCATCTTCTGCGAGACGATCTTCCGTCCCAGCCGCTGCTGCAGCGCATTGAAGCTCGCGGCCGCGCCGCCATGCTCGTCGGCGCCCTGGAACGCGCCCTTGACGAGCAATTCGCCATCGACCGCGCCATCTTCGTTGAACGCCGCGGCAAGCTCGGGGAAGGTTCGGCAGATGTCGTCGCCGGCACGACTGTAGACGCGCGTCTGGCCGCCGGCGCGGACGATCTGCACCCTGATACCGTCCCATTTCCATTCGGCGGCATAATCGTCCAGCGAGAGCTTCTTATCCTCGAGCGCGTGGGCCAGCATGAACGGCCTGAAGATCGGCAGGTCATTGGCGACCGGCTTGTCTGATTTGCCTTCGGCCCAGGCGAACAGCTCGGAATAAGGCGGGTCGATGCCGTGCCAGACCTCCTCGACATCGTCGACATCGAGCCCGAATGCCTGCGCGAACGCGAGCTTGGCCAGCCGTGCCGATATGCCCAGCCGCAGCGCGCCGGTCGCCAGTTTGAGCAATGCATAGCGCCCGCTCGCATCGAGATGGTCGAGCATATTCGCCAGCGCGCCCGGCGCTTCCGATCGTCCCAGCGCGGCGAGCCGCTCAACCACCGCGCTTATCCGCAGGCTGCCGTCGTCGATGTCCGAGGGCTGGTCGATCGCTTTGGGCCAGAGCAGCGACACCGTCTCGGCCATGTCGCCGACATAGTCTCTGCTCATGTACAGCAATGTCGGGTCGACGCGCTCTTCGGCGATCGCTCTTACCGCCGCCGGCTTGACCGCCGGCAGGTCGAGTTCGCCCGTCAGCACTGCCATCGCATAGCCACGGTCGGGATCGGGTGTGCGCTTCAGATAGTCGCCGATCAGCTTCAGCTTGGCGTTGCGGGATCGCGTGTAGACCAGGCCATCGAGAAGCTGGGAAAATTCGCGCATCGCCTGCCGGACCTTCGGTTCCAAGACAGGATAGGTTCGTCCTGCCAAAGCGCAACGCACGACCCGGTGCAGAAGGTTTCGTGTCCGTCCTGGAACGACTGCGACCGGCCAGGGTTAAGCCAGCGAGTCCTGGAGGATGATGGCGATGCTGCGTGCGATTGGATGTATTGTAGTGGTTCTGGCCGTGCTCGGCCTTCTGGTCGTCGTCGGCGCGTTCAAGGCGATCTTCTGAGCCGCCTCAGATCAGCCGCAATGCACTCAGCGCGGTGATCGCGCCGAACAAGAGGAACATCGCGGCGATTGCGATCCTGACCGGCTTGAGCGGTACTGAGGTCGCATAGCTGGCGCCAAGTGCCGCAGCGGGAACATTGGCGACGATCACTCCCGCGGTGCTTCCGATCGCCGCCAGCGCGAACGAATCGAACCGCGCCGCGAAGGCGAACGTCAAAAATTGCGTCTTGTCGCCCATCTCGGCAGCAAGAACGCAGATGAACGCCACGACAAGGACCGGCATCTTCCCCGGGCTCATCGCTGTGGGCTGCTTCGCGCGCCACAGGCCTGCCGCCCCTGCATAGAGCAGGGCCAATGCAGCCAGCAAAGTCGCAGCGCGCGGCGTGATCATGCCATGGACCGCGATTCCGGCGAAGGCTGCGATCACGGCGCTGACCGCCGCCGCCAGAGCAAGCGCGACAAGGATCGCGACGGGTCGCCGATATCCGGCTGCGAGCGCCGCCACGAGCAGCTGCGTCTTGTCGCCGAACTCGGCGAAAAGCGTCGCGATGAAACTGGTTAGAAGCGCGTCCAATCGATCGGTCAGCCGCCGAGGCGGATCGACACCGAGGCTATCATCGCTTCGCTGGCCTGTTCGTCGTTCCGCTCGCAGCCGATGGCGTCGGTCAGACGGTCGAGATAGAGCGCGATCGGGAAGCTTGCCCTTTGCCGCGCGGCAACGTCGCCCATTGCGCGTTCGAGCGCTTCGGCGAGTCTGACGACCGGCATCAGCCCGTAATCGGCGGCCATCGCACGCATTGCGGTAAGTGAATTGACCAGGTCCCGCGGCGCGGTGCGGCCCGAAAAGGACTGCAGTCGGGTCAGTCGGTCGGACAGCTCGGCCCTGACCAGCATCATCGCATCCCGCTCTTCACGCATCCCTTTGTCCCCCGTCGAATTGGAGAATGCGCTTCGATGGTTACGAAGTGATGAATATGCGCGCTGGACCCTTACCTTGACAGGATCGGTCGAAAGCGTCAGAGGCTCGCCGCAGAGAAGCGGCGGAAGCGCCGCTTTATTTTTCGCCACCTTTATTTCGAACGAGGCTGCCATGGCCAAGCCAGCAACCATCAAGATCAAGCTCGTAAGCTCGGCCGACACCGGCTTCTTCTATGTCACGAAGAAGAATCCGCGGAACATCACCGAGAAGATGAGCTTCCGCAAATATGATCCGGTCGCGCGCAAGCACGTCGAGTTCAAGGAAGCCAAGATCAAATAACTACGGCCGTGCGCCTTAGGTTTTCGACGGGCCACGGTGATTCGCTCGCCGCATGCGTTTGAGCGACGATAGCCCGGTCCGCCGCAACGGCGTCCGGATAGCCCTTGCCCTGCTCGCCTTCCTGTCGCTGACCACCTTCGCGCCCGCGCGCCTCATCAAGCCGGTACCGCTCGTCCGTGCCGCGACGATCAGCTTCACGCCGATTCCGCTCGACCGCGAGGATCAGGCGCACACCCGGCTCGGGCCTTTGGTCTATCGCGGCGGCTGGGAAATGCGCAGCGACAATCCGCGCTTCGGTGGCATTTCGGCGCTGCATGTCGCGGACGGCCAGGCGACCGGCCTCAGCGACGCGGGCTGGGTGATCCGCTTCCAGCTTCCGCGGCCCGGCAAGGCTTCCGTGTCGCAGGGCAGCATCGACATGCTGGTCGGCGGTCCGGGCTCGCCGAATATCAAGAGCGACCGAGATTCCGAATCGATGACCATAGCCGGCGCGCAGGTCTGGATCGGCTTCGAGCGCCGGAACGCGATCTGGCGTTATGCGCTCGATGGCTTGCGCAGCCAGTCGCACGCCAGTCCGAAGGCCATGGCCAAATGGCAGCGAAACGCCGGCCCCGAAGCGATAGTCCGGCTGCCGAGCGGCCGCTTTCTGGTCTTCTCCGAACATACGATGCGCAATGACGGGACCAGCGATGTGCTATTGTTCGACGGCGATCCGGCGGTGCCTGGCACGCAGTCGCTTAGCCTCGGCTACAAGGCGCCCGAGGGATATGACGTGACCGACGGCGCGCTTCTCCCCGACGGCAGGCTGTTGCTGCTCAACCGGCGGTTCACGATCTGGGAGGGTGTTTCCGCAAAGCTGGTCGTCGCGCCTGTTCCGAAGCCCATGCCCGATGCGGTGATCAGCGGCGAGGAGATCGCCACCTTCCGCGCGCCGATCAACATCGACAATATGGAGGGGCTGAGCATCACTCGCGAAAACGGACGCACGATGCTGTGGCTTGCATCGGACGACAATTACAATCCGCTGCAGCGCAGCCTGCTGCTCAAATTCGAACTGCTTGACCGGTGAAAAGCAGGCCTAAGCGGCCGCCGCAGTCGCCTTCTTCGCGATCTCGCGCTTCAGCCGGCGCGCCTTAAGGCTGAGCTTCGTATCCGCAGTCTTGTTCAGCCAATTGTCGAGCCCGCCGACATGTTCGACCGATCGCAGTCCGTTGGTCGACACGCGCAGCTTGACGCTGCGCCCGAGCGAGTCGGAGATCAACGTCACGTTCTGCAGATTGGGCAGATAGGTGCGCTTGGTCTTGTTGTTGGCGTGGGAAACATTGTTCCCCACCAGCCGGCCCTTGCCGGTCAGCTCGCAAATACGCGACATTTCGTCTCTTCCTGGAATGCGGAGTCAGCGACCCCGAAAGACGGCGCGGATAGCGCCAGACGCTGCTTTCGTCAACCGCTCCCTGGTCGCGCGAGCGACTTTCGTTGCGGGTCTGCAACCGAAGCGCACCATCTTCGTTGTCCGGACACTGCACCAAGGAGAATCCGATGGCACGAATGGTATTGGGAATACTGATCATCGTCGTGCTGGTTGCCATTGCGGCGGTCGCGACCGGTTTCATCAATGTCAGCACATCGGGGCGTTTCCAGGCGCCGGCAGTAGCCGTGACCGGCGGCGAGGTGCCGAAGGTCGACGTCGAAACCAAGCGTGTTGTGCTCGAAACCAAACCGCAGACGGTCGAGGTGCCAACGATCGAGACCAAGACGACCAATGTCGAAGTCCCCGTCGTCCGCACCGAGGACCAGCGCTAGGTCCCATGTCGGTCGGCCAAATCGTCGCGGCGCTGCTGCTGCCACCGCTCGCGGTATTCCTGGCGGAAGGGATTTCGCTGGATTTCTGGGTCGCGGTCTTGTTGACCTGCCTCGGCTATGTCCCGGGGATTATCTTCGCCTTTGTCGTCCTTGCCAGGAAACGCGGAGCGCTGCGCGCCGCGGCCTGATCCCGGCGACACCGCATGAGCTTTCCGCTGCCCGATCCGATGCGCGCCGCGCTCGACGAGGCACACACGGCCGCGCAGGCGGGGGAGGTGCCGATCGGCGCCGTCGTCACGCGCGGCGGAGTAATCATCGCAGCGTCGGGCAATGCGATGCGCTGCACCCACGACCCGACCGCGCATGCCGAGATATTGGTATTGCGCGAGGCGGCGCGGACCATCGGATCGTCGCGGCTCGACGATTGCGACTTGTGGGTGACGCTCGAGCCATGCGCGATGTGTGCGGGGGCGATTTCACTGGCCCGCATTGCCCGGCTGTATTTCGCGGCCGCCGATCCAAAGGGCGGAGCGGTCATCAACGGGCCGCGCCTGTTCGGGCAGCCGACCTGCCACCATGCGCCCGAAGTCTATCCGGGTATCGGCGAGGCCGAGGCGGGCGAGATTCTCAGGATCTTCTTCCGCGAACGGCGCTGATCGGCCGTCGATCATGCATATACTTGGCGCGCGGCACCATTGTTCGCTAAAGGGGTAGTGCAGCTATGCCTCCCCCACCTCCTTTGACGCCATTCCCCTGGATCGACGTTGTGCTGATCCTGTTGCTGATCGCACTGAACGGCCTGTTCGCAATGTCCGAGCTGGCGATCGTATCGTCGCGCGAGGCGCGGCTGAAGGCGATCGCTAAGACCGGACGCCGCGGTGCCGCGGTCGCGCTCCGCCTCGCGGGCGATCCCGGCCGCTTCCTGTCGACAGTCCAGATCGGCATCACATTGGTGAGCATCATTGCCGGCGCTTATTCGGGGGCGAGCCTTGGCGGCCCGGTATCGGAGCGGCTCGTGCGTGCCGGCGTCGATCCGGAACTGGGTCAGACTTTGGGGTTTGCAATCGTCATTGCCGTGACCACCTATGCGGCGATCATTTTCGGCGAGCTGGTCCCCAAGCAGTTCGCGCTTCGCAAGCCCGAGCCGATCGCGACCATAGCGGCGATTCCGATGGTCTGGCTATCCTATGCGACCGCGCCTTTGGTATGGCTGCTCGACAAGAGCTCGGCGCTCATCTTCCGCCTGTTGCGGCTCAAGCGCGAATCGGACTCCAAGGTCACTGCCGAGGAATTGCACCTCGTCGTCGCCGAGGCGCATCACGCCGGCGTGATCGAGGAGAATGAGCGCGCGTTCATTTCCGGAGTCGTCCGCCTTGCCGACCGGCCGACGCGCGAGGTGATGACTCCGCGCACCGATGTCGACTGGATCGACGTCGATGCGACGCCGCAGCTGATTCGCGAAAAGATTCTCGAATCGCCGCACAGCCGTCTCCCGGTCGCCGAAGGCACGGTCGATGCCTTGATCGGTGTCGTCCAGCTCCGCGACATCGTCGCCGCGCAGATCGAGGGACGCCCGCTCAACCTGCGCGAGCTGGTGTGCAAGGTGCCGATCATCCCCGATCAGATGGATGCGATGGATGCGCTCGCGGTGCTGCGCTCGGCCGAGGTTCCAATGGCGTTCGTCCACGACGAATATGGTCATTTCGACGGTCTGCTGACCCCGGTCGACCTGCTGCGTGCGCTCGCCGGCGAGTTCGCCTCCGACCAGGACGACGACAGTGATCCGCCGCTGTTCGAGCGCGACGATGGCAGCTGGCTCGTATCGGGTTCGCTCTCGGCGGATGCCTTGTCCGATACGCTTGGAATCACCTTGCCGGACGACCGCGATTATTCGTCCGCCGCCGGATTTGCCCTGTCGGTGCTGAAGCATCTTCCCGAGATCGGCGAACGATTCACCTTCGGCGGCTGGTTGTTCGAGATCATCGATCTGGATGGCCGCAAGATCGACAAGTTGCTGGCGTCGGCGATACCCGCGAAAGAGGATTAGCTGGTGCTGCCAAGGTTGCCGAAGCGCGCCGCGAAGCCGTCGCGGTCATCACGCGCCAGATAGCCCGCCTGCTCGACCAGCCGATCGCGGCCGATGCGTCCCTTGAACTGCTCCATCCGGGCGTCGAGCGCCGCGGCCTGATCCTCGGTCAGCGCCGCCAGCTGCTCGAAGCGCGTGATCCCATTGTCGTTGAGCTTCGCCGCCAGCTTCGCGCCGACACCCTTCAGTATCTGCAGATTGTCGGGCGGGCCGCTAGCGCCGGGCAGCTCGGCATGGACGTCGACGCCGAGGAACTCACCGGCGATATCAGCGACCGCTGCAGCATCTTCGTCGGCAACGCTTTTTCCCTCGCCCTTCGGCGCCGCAGGGGCGCTTTCGACGGTGGCGGCCGGTTTGCCTGGTCGCGCGGGCTTGCGCTCGTCGAGGGCGCGTCTGAACAGCCACCAGCCGACGATGAGGCCGATGATTCCGGCGATGATGAGCGCAATCCCATTATAGGTAGTCAGGCTTGTCATTCACTTCTTCCTACAGTCTCAGGGGGCGAATCTTTCTCTGGGCCTGCGGCCCCACAGCAGCCAGGCAAAACCGAGGCCAATGCCATAAGCGACGACTTCCAGTAGCAATGTTTCCACCAGCAAGGGCAGCACCAAAGCGCGCGAGGGCCGGTCGGCCCATCTTACTGTTCCCATGCCGGGCACGTCACCGATTTGCTGGGTAATTCCTTTCTGTCCACGCATGCCATAACGCTGGAATTCGTCTGCGTTCCCCGACAGCGTTGCGGCGCGCGCCAGCGGATCGCGGTCGAACTTGATGTCGATTCCTTCAAGGTCGGTGCTGACGATGACCGCCTTCGACTCCGCCTCGAGCCGGTCAACGAAATGCGCGCCGTTGCCGAGCGGACCGTGGTTGACCCAGCCCAGCACGAGCACCGCGGCCAGTCCGGTTGCAAGCTTTGCGGCAGGAGACATGAACGGGGTTTAGGAGACGGTTTGTCCTGCGGCAATGGGCCTGCCCGCGCACGTCGGAGCGGCGGATCGAAAAATCAATGCGGGCGCTCCAACTCTCGCCAGCCGATATCGCGGCGGCAAAATCCCGTCGGAAAGCTGATCGCGTCGACTGCGGCATAGGCGCGGTCGCGCGCCTCTTTGACGGTCGCGCCTCTGGCCGTGACGGTCAGCACGCGGCCGCCGTTTGCCACGAGCTGTGTCTCGTTAAGAGCGGTTCCGGAGTGGAAGATCTTCGCGCCATCCGCCGCTGCGGCCTCGAGCCCCTCGATGCTTCCGCCCTTCTCGGGCGTACCGGGATAGCCCTTTGCCGCCATCACCACCGTGACCGCAGGATCGGGTGAGAAGCGCGGCGGCTCCAGCCCGTCGAGCCGTCCCGCTGCCGTCGCGAGCATGATCTCGAGCAGGTCGCTTTCGAGCCGCATCATCAGCACCTGACATTCGGGGTCGCCGAACCGCGCATTATATTCGATCAGCGACGGCCCGTCGGGAGTCAGCATCAGTCCGGCGTAGAGCACGCCCGAATAGGGCATTTCGGCCTCGGCCATCGCCTTCACGGTCGGATGCACGATCCGGTCCATGACCTCCTGCTCGAGACCGCGCGTCAGGATCGATGCCGGGCTGTAGGCGCCCATGCCGCCGGTGTTCGGGCCGGTATCGCCGTCGCCGACCCGTTTGTGGTCCTGTGCAGTCCCGAACGGAATCACGCTCTTTCCGTCGGTCAGCGCGAAGAAGCTGACCTCTTCGCCGGTCAGGAACTGCTCGATCACGACCTCGGCGCCGGCGGCGCCGAAGCCGCCGTCGAACATGCTGTCGAGCGCCCCCTCCACCTCCTCGCTGGTCTCCGCGATGATCACGCCCTTGCCGGCCGCCAGCCCATCCGCCTTGATTACCACCGGCAGCCCGAAACCGCGCGCCGCTTCGGCTGCGGAGGCACGATCCGAGACGCGGACATATCCCGCAGTAGGGATGCCCGCGCGCGCGCAAAGATCCTTGGTAAAGCCCTTCGACCCTTCGAGTTGTGCTGCGTCCCGGTCGGGCCCGAACACCGCAAATCCTGCCCCGCGCAAACTGTCGCCGAGCCCATCGACGAGCGGCGCTTCCGGGCCGATCACCACCAACCCAATGTCATTTTCGCCGCAAAAGGCTATGACCGCCGCATGATCGGTGACGTCGATCCCAGCCAGCTCGGCCTCCTCGGCGATGCCGGGATTGCCCGGAGCGGCGAACAGCCTGCCAAGCTTGGGCGATTGCGCCAGCTTCCAGGCAAGCGCATGTTCGCGCCCGCCGGAACCGATGAGCAGGACATTCATGAGTGATTTCCCTCCAGAGCCTGGGTCTCCAGACCAGGGGCTGTTAGCAAGCGAGGCCGCAGGCGACAACGCGGCCGCAATGAGCGTTTCCGAACTGTCGGCAGCGCTCAAGCGCAGTGTTGAGGACACATTCGGCTACGTTCGCGTGCGCGGCGAGATTTCCGGCTGGAAACGCGCCGCTTCGGGTCACTGCTATCTGTGCCTCAAGGACGAGACGGCGGTGCTTGATGGCGTGATCTGGAAGGGAGTTGCCGGGGCGCTTCGGTTCAGACCGGAGGACGGGATCGAGGTTGTTGCGACCGGGAAGCTGACCACTTTTCCGGGCCGTTCGCGCTACCAGATCGTCATCGACCGGCTCGAGCTTGCGGGCCAGGGCGCGCTGATGGCGCTGCTCGACAAGCGTCGTGTCGCGCTTGCCGCCGAGGGCCTGTTCGATGCCGCCCGCAAGCGCCCACTGCCATTCCTGCCGCGGGTGATCGGTGTCGTTACTTCGCCGACCGGCGCGGTGATCCGCGATATATTGCATCGCCTCGAAGATCGCTGCCCGACGCATGTCCTGGTCTGGCCGGTCCAGGTCCAGGGCGAGGGGGCGGCCGCCCAGATCGCGGCCGCGGTCGAAGGCTTCAATGCCCTCCCGTCCGGCGGCGCCATTCCGCGGCCCGACCTTGTGATCGTCGCCCGTGGGGGCGGCTCGATCGAGGATCTCTGGGCCTTTAACGAGGAAGTCGTGGTGCGCGCTGTCGCCGCCAGCGCGATTCCGACGATTTCGGCAGTGGGCCATGAGACCGACACGACATTGTGCGATTTTGCCGCCGATGTTCGCGCGCCGACACCGACCGCCGCCGCCGAAATCGCGGTACCGGTGCGAAGCGATCTGATCGCTTTGCTTGCCGAGCTTGGTGCGCGCACGGCGCGGTGCGCGCAGCGCGCCTATGAACGTGCCGGCGAGCAGCTTGGACAAAGCGTGCGTCGCCTGCCCGGTCCGGACGGGCTGCTGCTTCCGCAGCGGCAGCATCTCGACGAGCTCGCCGACCGCCTGCCGCGCGCGCTGCGCGCCTGCCTCAGCCATGCCCGCGCCGAACTTGGGCAGGCTGGGGGAGCTCTACGGCCCTCGCTGCTTGCGCGTACCGTTGTGCGGGGGCGCGAGCGGCTTGCCGCAATGCGGCTGGAGCGCAGTCTGATCGACCGTCGCATTGCCGAGGGCCGGCGCGACGTCGCGGCATTGTGGCGGATTGCCGCGCAGGCGCATCCCAACCGCCCGCTCGAAAAGGGCTATGTCCGCGTCGAGGATCGTAAAGGCCACGTGCTGGTTTCGTCTTCTGCCGCGCGCGCCGCCGCGCGGCTCAGTCTGATATTCGGGGATGGAAAGCTTGACGTCGAGACACGCGAAGGGGTTGAGCGGCCGCGCCGGGCACCCTATTCAAAGCCGGGTGAGCAACCCAAATTGCTGTAAAGACGGACGAATGAACCGATGTTGATGTCGAACAACCGAGGGCCGGCACGGCTCCACTATTTGCCCAGCACCTTCCGCGTGCTGAGCTCGGGCGATCACGTCATCTGCGCGGTAACCGGCGAGCCGATTGCGCTCGATGCGCTGCGCTACTGGAGCATCGAGCGGCAGGAGCCTTACGCATCTGCTGAAGCATCGCTGGAGGCGAGCAGGCGCCCGCGATGACCGGTCGCCTGCGGCGGGCCGCGCTCGCTGCAATTCCGCTGTGCCTTGGCCAGTCGGCCGCCCCGCCACCGCGCCCCGCTTTGCAGCCACCTGACGCGAGCATCGCCGCCGGAGCGCTGGTCGTCCGCTTTTTGACCCCGCTGGTGCAGGGCAGCCTGGTGCGCGGCACTGCACCCGAGGGCACCACCCGCCTGTTGCTCGACGGGCAGGAGGTGCCACTCGATTCGAAGCGTCGCTTCATCATCGGCTTCGACCGCGACCAGCCCGCGACCGCATCGCTCGAAGCGGTGCGCGGGGATGGAACTTTGCTCCGGCAGCAGCTGGCGGTTGCACGGCGCGCCTGGGATATCGAGAATATCAATATCGCGCGCCGCCCCGACGGCCCGACCGCCGACTATCAGAAGCGCCGCGACGTCGAGCTTGCGCGCATTGCCGCGGCCCGCGCGATCAATTCGCCGACCGACGGCTGGGAGCAGAATTTCATCCTTCCGGCGCGCGGCAGGTTCAGCGGCAAGTTCGGTTCGCAACGCATCTACAAGGGCGAGCCCGCGGCCTTTCACAGTGGCCTCGACATCGCCGCGGGCGCCGGTGCCCCGGTGGTCGCCCCGGCCGACGGAGTCGTCGTCCTCGCCGGTCCACCGATGCTCAGCCTCGAAGGCAATCTGCTGATCATCGACCACGGCATGGGCCTCAACAGCGCGTTCCTGCACCTTTCGACACAGAATGTGCGCCTCGGGCAGGTCGTGAAGCAGGGCGATCTGGTGGGCACCGTCGGGTCGACCGGCCGGGCGACCGGTCCGCACCTGCACTGGAGCGTCAAATGGCGCAACGCGCGCCTTGATCCGGAGCTAATGGTGAGAGCGGGTGCGCCGCGCGCTAGAGCAGGTCCTTCGGGACATCCGGATAGCTTTCGAGAACCGAGCCTAATGCAGTTTTGAGCGGCTGTAGCCAGGGTTCATAGTTGCGCCAGAATTCGATGCCGTCGCGGTATATCGGCTGACGGACTTGCTCGGAGCTCGGCGTATGAATGGGTCGATCGGTTTCGTGGAAATGCAGGCAGGCGCGGTCGAACGGGAGGCCAAGATAGTCCAGCAGGCGCCGGACCTCCGGCTCGAAATCCTGGACCAGCATTTCGTGAAAGACCCGGTAAATCGTGCCGGCCGCGACTGCATCGAAATGCGCCATCATCCGGACGTAGTCGCGATAATAGGATCCGAGTTCTTCGAGATCGTAGCTGTAATGCAGCCCTGCCGCATAATATTGGGTGAAATTGGCGAAGCAGCAGCCCATCGGATGCCGTCGTACGTCGATGATCTTGGCGTTGGGCAAGACCGACCGAATCAGTCCGGCGAAGATCCAGTTGCCGGGCATTTTGTCCGTGAAATACGGACGATCGCTGCTGCGCCTCATCCGCGTTGACTTGAGATAATTCTCGCCCAGCGCTCCAAGCTCATTGAGGCTGAGGTGACCGATGTCGTCGAGCCAGCTGTCCCCCTGGCCCTTGGACCCGGCAATCCTGCCCGCGAGGTTCTGGATGTCGAAAAGCTCTTCGGTGCCCTCTACCATTGGATGGCTCGACAATATCTGTTCGATGAGTGTCGATCCTGCCCGATGCATGCTGATTATGAATATCGGGTCGCGCGCCTGCGCGCCGGCGCCGGCGCGTTCGGCAAAATAGCGCGGCGTGAAAACTGTTTCAGCCTTGCTGACGTCCTGGCTGAGACGCGTCTTGTCGAACGCGAATTGCACGCGGCGCAGCCTGTTTCCCACCGCATAATGGTCGAACGATTCGGCGAAACGGCCTTGGTCTCCCAGCCCCTTGCCCAATGCGAAATGAAGCTGGATCCGGCTCTCATCATCTCGGGCGGCGGCAAGCCCGTCTTCCATCGCGACGACGTCTTCGCCATCGAATTTCACGGTCTTGAGGTTGGCGAGGCTCCACCATGCCGCACCCTGTGCCGGGTTCAGGGCGAGCGATTGCCGGTATGCCTCGATGCTGTCCTGCTGCCTGCCGATGGTCTTGAGCAGATACGCATAGGTGATCCACTGCGGTGCCTGATCGGGCACGAGTTCCAGCATTTGCCGGTGGACGGCAAGACCCTCATCCATCCGGCGGATTGCGATCAATATGCTGGCCTTGAAACCCAGCGCGCTGAGATTGTCGGGATCCCTGCCCAGCAGGTCATCGAGGATGGCTAGCGCGTCGTCACTTTGCTTTCGGCCATGCAGCGTGTTTGCCAGGTGAAGCTGCGCGTCGGCATAGGCCGGCGCGATCGCCAGCGCCTTGCGCAACAGGTCCTCGGCCTCCGGCAAATAGCCGAACCGTCCGGCAATTTCGCCGAGCACGGTCAAAGCGGCGGCATCCCGCGGGTGGTGGCGCAGATGTTTTCTCAAGGCGATTTCCGCCGCCTCGATCTCTCCCTCGCCGATTAGCCTCCGTGCCTCGGCAAGCGCGGCGTCCTCTTCATGTTCAGCACCCGTGTCGCCGATTGCTTGTGTCATCTCGCAGAGTCCTGAAGGCGATGCATTGGAAGTGTCCATAAAGCAGGAAGGACGGGATTTGCATCCCGCCCTTCAAGACTTCAGCCGTATGACAGGAGCGTCAGAACGATCGCGTGACGTTCACGAACACCGATCGGCCAATGAAATCATAGCCACTGTAATTGAAGTAATTGCCGATCATCGGGAATTGCGCGGACGTGTCGGAATGCTGGCCGATCTTCGGCGGCTTCTCGTTGAACACGTTCTTCACGCCCAATGTGAACTGTCCCACCTTGTCCCATTGCCACTGGACCGAGGCGGCATGCTCCCAATATTCCGACGCCTTGAGGTCGGCCTTCACGAGGTTGCCGCGGAACACCGGATCGTCGAATGCCTTCGTGCTGTCCATCTTGCCGACATATTGCACGCCCCACCGGAAGGTGAAGTCGCCGATGTCGTAGCGCAGATCCACGTCACCGACCCATTTCGGTCCGCCGACCGTGTCCTGGTATCCAAGCAATCCATTATAGTTGAACGGATCTTCTTCGGCGAATTGCTGGAACTCCTGTTTGAGATTGCGCGTTGCGCGGCCGTTGATCGTTATCCTGCCCGGGCCGACTTCGTGCGCGAAGCGTGCGCTGATATCGATGCCCGTGGCCCGCTGCTTGGCGATGTTCAGATAGGGGTTGAGGAACGAGACCAGCGAACCTTGCACCGGTTCCCGCGGCGCGATGAAGGAGCAGTAGATGTTGCCGCTCTTGAATTCGTCCGATTCATAACAACGGTTGAGAATGTCGTTGTTGAGCAGGTTAACCTCGCCCTTCACCTCGATGTTGAAATAGTCGATCGCGAGCGAAGCATCCGCAAAGGGCGCTTCGAAAATTACGCCAAGGCCCCAGGACGTCGACTTCTCGGCTTTCAGATTGCCTCTGCCGCCGCGCGTGAAGACCTGCACGCCATTAACGTCGATATAATCCAGCGCTCCCGCATTTCCCAAGATCGGGGCGAGGTCGGCAAGGCAGTTGTCGTACAATGGCTGCCCGGGTGACGAACGCGCCGCGAACTCATCGCACGGGTCGATGCCTGCTCCGTAGAAGCCGCTCTGGTCGGCGACATATTGCTCGTAGAGGTTCGGCGCACGGAACGCGGTGCCATAACTGCCGCGGAAACGTATCGCCTTGATCGGGGCCCAGCTGACGCCGGCCCGATAAGTTGTATCGGATCCGTAGGATTTATAGTGCGTGTAACGCGCCGATCCGGTGACGCTCAAGTCATAGGCGAATGGCTTCTCCTTGATCAGCGGCGCCCTGAGCTCTCCGAATACTTCCCAGACCTCATCGGTTCCCTTGGTTATTCCGGCCGAGCTGTAGTTATAGAGGTTGCCGGTTATTGCCGCCTCGGAAGGCACGTCGGCGATCTTGTCATGCCGGAACTCTGCGCCAAGGGCAAAGCCGAGCGGGCCGGCCGGCAGGTCGACGATCGATCCATCGAATACAATCTGGCCCGTCCATTGTTCAAATGTCGTATGACCGACGAAATCCTGGAACAGATAGTTCTGCGCATTGCTGGGGAAATTTCCCGCGAGCACATTTGGATCGAAGAAATTGGTCGCGACGCATGTCCCGCCATTATAGGCGCCGTTGGTCACATTGCTCGCGCATGTGAAATCCTGGCCTGCGCCGGCCTGATCCGGCAGTGCCGCGGTGATATATTGCGACGGTGTTCCCGCAGGCGCCGGAACCGCGTTGATCGTCTGGCCAAAGCGGCGGGCGTCGATCCCGCCGACGCTGTAGCGTGCCTTTGCCTTCGAATACATGACGTTGGCGTCATAGCGCAGGTCGCCAATGCCGAGGCCTCCGCGAAGGCCTCCGTTCAGGCGATAGAAGTCGACCTTCTGGCGAGTTTGCAGCAATGGCGGGACGATGAACATTCGCAGGATGTTCACGCCTTCATTGGCCAGTGAGTTCGGGAAAAAGGGCGTGACCGTCGGATAGTCATAATAAGGCGCATAGGCGCCGCCGTAGAGTCCGAACTGGCCCCCGAGCTGGGCCGAGTTGAAGCTGACCTGGCTGGAATAGTCCTGGTGCGATGTGCGGCGGCTGAACAGGCCTTCGGCATAGACTTCGCTATCGCCGAACACTTCGTAGGCGGCGTTGCCGAACACGGTGTAGGTCTTGAGTGGCGAGATGACATGGGCGTCGAGCTGTCGGGCACTGGCGGTCGGCCTGAGGTCGAAATTGTTGACCAGATACGGGCTGTTGATGTCGCCGTTGGCGAACGCATACCGGTTGACGCCATTGCCGCCGATACCAAGCACATAGTTCTGCGCGGTTCCCAGCCCGCTGGTCTCGAATGGGAAACAGCGCGGCTGTCCAGTCGCAGGGTCGAGCTGGCCAACCTGCTGTCCGGTGGCGGGGTCGGTGAGCCGGTCGGTCGGGCATCTGAAGGCCTTGCGATCGCGAACGCGAACGCCCTGGCTCTGCCGATATTCGGCCGAAATCATGATATGGCCGCGCTCGAACGTCTTACCTGCCACCACCGAGAAACGATAGGCCCTGCCTTCGCCGCCCTCCTGGATCGGTTGATCCGTATAGGCGTCGAAGGTGATCCCGTTCATCTTCGTGTCAGTGATGATATTGATGACGCCGGCAATCGCGTCGGAACCGTAAATCGAAGATGCGCCTTCGCGCAGGACCTCGATCCGCTGGACCGCGTTTGCCGGCAGCACGTTCAGATCGGCGGAGATGAGCTGCGGCCCCGCGCCGGCCGGAGCAAGGCGACGTCCGTTGAGCAGCACAAGCGTACGCGACGCGCCCAAGCCGCGCAGGCCAATCGTATTTGCCGCCGGTCCGCCTGCGGACACGAAGCCGAGGAATGCGTCATTGAGCTGCGCGCTGCCCGAAGTGATCGTAGCGCTTTGCAGTGTATCGGCCACGTTGCGCGCGCCGGTAAGGATCGTGTCGTCGCGGGTGATCACGTCGATCGGGGAATTGGACCGGTAGGTGTTGTTCCTGATTCGCGACCCGGTGATGATGATTTCATCGCTTTTCGAGGACGCTTTTCCCTGGGCATTGGTGATGTCCGTGGACTGCCCCGGCGGGATTTCCCTGTCGGTCGGAGTCGCCTCGATCGGTTCCGGAGTAACCTGGGCAAACGCGACGCCGGGCGCCGCTATGGCGACGGCCAGGATCGAGGCTGCGGCTTTGAATTGAACGGACAAAGAACGAGACATCGTCATTCCCCCATGACTGGTTATGCCTCCCCCAGAACGAACATTGCCGAATTTTGCACCCCGCGAAAATCCGGTTGCTTTACAATCTGGGAAGGCTGTAGCATTAATATCACATTCAGGTTCGCCGCCCTGCCAACGCGGCGCTGGGCCATGCGCTCCGATCGGCGATCCGCGGGACATAGACCCGATCGCCGAACGCTCCTTTTTACGAATTCGTCTTTTCAAATACTCATGTAGTCCAGCCCAACGGGGCTTGTTTGCAATGGAAGTATCGCGGGCGCAAACTGGCATAATCGTGCAAAGCTGTACAGATAAACTTAGTATTGAAAAGCCAATCTGCGCCATCTATACACGATACTTACTACCTGTTACAGCGAGATATCACGGTAGAACGGTTGTTGCATTTATGCTACAGAGTTGGTGAATCGCAACGACTCGCCGAAGCGCGATCTTTACAATCCATTCATATTCGGGCGATCGGCAGTTCATGCCAGTTGCGTGTCAGTGCGCATCTTAGGTCTGCCATTGCCGGGGTTAAGAGCCATGATTGCTTTATCCCGCCACAAAACAGGGGAACGACTGACGTGACCAAGACCAATATTTCGAAATCCGGTGCGCTGCGCGGCGGCACTGCTCTTTCCGTACTTGCCGTATTTGGCGCGGGATGCGCGGCGCTCGTTGCGGTTCCTTCGGCGGCATTTGCCCAGGACACCGCCGCCGCTCCCGAGCCGCTGACCGGAGCCGCGACCGAGTCGCCCGGCGAAGAAATTCTGGTCACCGGCTCGCGCATCCCGCAGCCGAATCTCAATTCGACTGCGCCGATAACCACGGTCACCTCGGACGACATCAAGCTTAGCGGGTCGTCGCGAATCGAGGACGTTCTAAACAGCCTTCCTTCGGTCGGCGCCTCGCAGACCGGTGGCGTTTCCAACGCCGCGACCGGCACCGCCGAAGTCGACCTTCGCTATCTCGGCTCGAAGCGCACTTTGGTGCTGGTCAACGGCCGCCGCCTCGCGCCGGGCGATCCCAACAGTACGTCGCAGGCCGCCGATCTCAACATGATCCCGTCGTCGATCCTGAAGCGCGTCGAAGTGCTGACCGGCGGTGCATCGTCGACCTACGGTGCCGATGCGGTCGCAGGCGTCGTCAACTTCATCATGGATGATGATTTCACCGGCATCCGTATGGACGGGAACTGGAGCATCAACCAGCACAAGAACCAGAATCCGAGCATCAGCGGCGGCCGCAATGTCAGAGACGCGCTGAACACCCGGATTGACGCCGGCCTTCCGGGATATGACTATCCGACCGGCAGCGACACCGACGGTCGGTCAATCGACGGGACGATCGCGATCGGCGCCAATCTCGACGACAACCGCGGCCATGTGACCGCCTATTTCGGCTACCGCAAAGTCAATCCGGTTCTGCAGAATCAGCGTGACTTCAGCACCTGTGGTTTGACCGGCACCGGAAATCCTACCTGCGGCGGCTCCGTGATTTCCGCAGAGGGCAATGCGCTGATATTCGACAATGCGAAGGGCTCGACTCCCGGCGTCTCGACAATCTTCACGTTCGGGCCGAATCGCGCGTTCAACCAAGGCTCCACGCTCTTCAACTTCAATCCGTACAACTACTTCCAACGCCCCGATGAGCGTTACACCGCCGGTGCGTTCGCGAATTACGAGGTGTCGCCGGCGATCAAGCCATATCTCGAATTCATGTTCATGGACGATCACACGCTCGCGCAGATCGCTCCATCGGGCGACTTCGGCAACACGTTCACGATCAACTGCGATAACCCGCTGTTGGGAGCAAATCAGGCCGAGATTTGTAACCCCGACAATCTGATCAACAACTTCATCGGCAATTTTCCGGTCGCCACCGGAGCCGGCTTCAACCCGGATCCAAGCGCGGCGGCGATCAACTTCATCGATCCGACCACCGGCGCATCCTACAACAAGGCCTATTTCAACTATCTGCGCCGCAACGTTGAAGGGGGCCCGCGCATCGCCGACCTCAAGCACACCAGCTACCATGGGGTGCTCGGCGTGAAGGGCGATCTCGGCAAGGCCTGGTCGTACGACACCTACTACCAATATGGTAAAACCAACTACACCCAGATCTACCGCAACGAATTCTCGACCTCGCGCCTCAACAAGGCGCTTGATGCCGTAACCGACAACCGTCCCGGATCCAGCACTTTCGGGCAGGCAGTCTGCCGCTCGGTGCTCGACAATAGCGATCCGAACTGTCTGCCCTATGACATCTTCGGCACCCCGTCGCAGGGTTCGATCAATTATCTGAACGTGTTTGGCGTCATCGACGGCAAGACCTCGGAGCAGATCGCCAACCTCAACTTCACCGGCCAGCTCGGCGAAATGGGTATCAAGACTCCTTGGGCGGAAGAGGGCGTGAGCATCAACGTCGGCGGTGAATATCGCAAGGAATCGCTGACCCTCAATCCGGACGCCTTGTTCCAGGCCGGCGATCTGACCGGCCAAGGCGCGCCGACGCTTCCGGTCGACGGCAACTTCAAGGTGAAGGAGCTGTTCGCCGAGGTCCAGATTCCGATCGCCCACGACAGCTTCATCTACGATCTCTCGGTCAACGCCGGCTATCGCAAGTCCTGGTATCAGACCCACGCGCCGAACATCGTCGACGCCGATCGCAAATATAACACCGACACCTACAAGTTCGGCCTCGAATTCGCGCCGATCCGCGATATCCGGTTCCGTGCCGCCTACAACCGTGCGGTTCGTGCCCCGAATATCCAGGAGCTGTTCGCACCGCAGTTCATCGGGCTGGACGGCTCGACCGACCCGTGCGCCGGCCACCAGATCACGGCCGACGAGCTCGGCTGTCGTGCCCAGGGCCTGGCGGTCGGTCAGAGCACGCCGCTCAACCCGGCCGAGCAATATAACGGCCGGCTCGGCGGCAATCCGCAGCTCAATCCGGAAAAGGCGACCACCACCACATTCGGTGTCGTGCTCCAGCCGCGCTTCATTCCCAACCTCGCCCTCACCGTCGATTATTGGCGGATCAAGCTGGACGGCGCGATCCAGGGCTTCGGTTCGGACACCGTCCTCGCCGATTGCGTTGCAAACACCACTGACCTTGCCAATCCGGCCGCTTCTTGCGGGCTGATCCACCGCAACCCGGCGGGTTCGATCTGGCTGTCGCCGGATGGTTTTGTTGAGGATACGCCAACCAATGTCGGCGGCATCAAGACCAACGGCATCGACGTCAATGCCGGCTACAGCAACCGGCTTGGCGGTCTGGGCAGATTGTCGGTCACCTTCATCGGCACCTACCTCCGCAAATATATCACCGACAACGGCCTCGCCGATCCCTATGATTGCGCTGGTTTCTTCGGCTCCACCTGCAGCGGCAACACCGTTTCCTCCTCGGCTCCAATGCCGAAATGGCGACACAAGGCGCGTGCGACGCTGGCGATGCAGAACGGCATTGGCGTCTCGGTGCAATGGCGCATGGTCGGCAAGGTCCAGCATGAGCATAACAGCAGCGACGATGCGCTTGCCGGCGCCATTCCGCAGCTCGGCGGCAAGATCAAGGCGCAGCAATACTTCGACCTGGCGCTTACCTACACGCTCGCTCGCCACTATAATTTTCGTGCTGGCGTGAACAATATCTTCGACAACGATCCGCCCTTGGTGACGTCGTCGCAAGGTTCGTGTCCGACCGGCCCGTGTAACGGAAACACCTATCCGGGAACCTGGGATTCGCTTGGCCGCTTCGTTTACGCGGGTATAACCTTCGACTTCTGATAGACTCGGAATGCGTTGACAGGGGGCGATGGCATTTGCCGTCGCCCCTTCTTTTTTGGTCCGCGCGCTTGTCAGCGGCGGCGGCGTTGGGCTTAGTGGACCGGTGACGACGCAAACAGCATCGCCCGGCGCGCTGGATCCGCTCACTGTGGCGGCGATCCGCGACGCGCTTGGTGCAGCCCAGCGCGGGGGGATTGACGAAGCCATCGCTACCGCTGAGCGCGGGCTCGCGACCGGCGGCGACATCGTCGCGCTGAATGCACTGCTCGGCATGCTGCGCGGACAGGCCGGCGATTCCTCTGGGGCGATCCGGCATCTCGAAATCGCGCAACGGGCAAAGCCCGACGATGTCCGGATTGCCACCAATCTTGCCTCCGCGCTTGGAAGCAGGGGCGACTATGAGCGCGCGCTCGCGGTTGCCACCCGCGCCCTCGCCTTTTCTGATCCTACCTTGCAGCTCGCGCGAATGCGCGGCTACCTGGCACAGATGCACGGCGATCCGGCGGCGGCGGTCGAGGCCTACGAACATGTCGTCGACTCCGCGCCCGACGATTGGGAAAGCTGGAACAATCTCGGCAACGCCCGCAATGCGCTCGACGACGGGGACGGCAGTCTGGCCGCGCTGGAACGTTCCTGTGCGCTTAATCCGCATGCGGCACCGACACAGCTGAACCTGGCGCGCACCTATCGGCTCGTCGGCCGGTGGGACGATGCTGAAACCACGCTTCGCAAGATGGCGGACGCCTTTCCGCAGGATATCAGGTCGCTGACCGATCTTCACGATTTGCTCAAGGAGCGCGGCCGTGACGACAAGGATATCCTGGAAGTCCTCGAGCGCGCAGTCCGGCGCGAGCCATCGAACATCGATTTGCTGACGATGCGCGCGCGGCACTTGGCCCTGATGCTCGAAATGGAGCAAGCCGAGAATGCCTTCCGCGCAATTCTCGCCCAGGATCCCGCCAATGCGGACGCATTTCTCGGGCTGGCGATTTCATTCGAGCACAATCGGCCGTCGGCGCTTTCGGATCTGGCCGACGAGGCGCAACGCAGCGCGATCGATCCTCCCGCCTTGGCATTGGTTCAGGCATTTGCGCATCGCCGCGCAAATCGCCACGCCGAGGGCGTTGCCGCGCTGCAGTCCGTGCCGCCGGAATTCGAAAGCGGTCGGCGCGAGCATCTTCTCGGCCAGATGCTCGAAGGCCTCGGCGATTATGATGGCGCTTTCGCCGCCTTCGAGCGGATGAACAGGATTCAGTCCGAGGATTCATCCCAGCCACTGGTGCGTGCTGAAGCTTTCCGCGCGGCGCAACGCGCGCAGCTTGACCGCCTCGATGCGGACTGGATCGGCGGGTGGAAAACCCCTCCCATTGCAACCGCGCAGCCGGCCCCGATATTTCTCGTCGGCTTTCCGCGATCCGGAACGACGTTGCTCGACACGTTGCTGATGGGCCACCCGGACGTCGAGGTGATGGAAGAACGGCCGGTGATCAATCGCGTGGAATCGGAATTTGGCGGCCTCGATGCGATACCTTCGCTGGACGAAGCTGCAGTGCGGCACGCGCAGGCCCGCTATTTCGAGATCGCCGCCGAATATGCCAATGTCGGCGGAGGGGCGTTGATCGTCGACAAATCGCCACTGCTTCTCAATGACGTCCCGACGATCCATCGCCTTTTTCCTGACGCGCGGTTCATCCTCGCGCTGCGTCATCCCGTCGACGTCATCCTCAGCTGCTTCGTCAGCAATTTCAGGCTCAATCCGGCGATGGCCAATTTCCTCCAGCTCGATACCGCGGCCGAATTCTACGATCTCACGTTCCGTAGCTGGGAGGCGGCGCGCGCCTTGTTCCCGATCGAGGTGCACACGATCGGCTACGAACAGCTCGTAGAGGACCCGGAAGGCGAACTTCGGCGCCTCTCCGATGGCCTTGGCCTGCGCTGGCACGGTGACATGCTGGATCACACGAAGACCGCCGCAGCGAGGGGCGTGATTTCGACCGCCAGCTATGCGCAGGTGACCGAGCCGATCTACACGCGCTCGGTCGGGCGCTGGCACCACTACCGCAAGCATCTCGAGCCGATCTTCCCGGCACTGGCGCCCTGGGTCGAGAAGTTCGGCTACGGGCTCTAGCCGGATGGACGCGCTCGAGCTGTCGGACCAGGCTGAGCGGGCGGTTGCGGCGGGCGAGCTGCAGCGGGCCATCTCGCTGCTTCAGCAGGTGGCGGCTTTACGCCCCGACGACATCACTAACTGGATGAAGATCGCGGCAATGTACCGCGGCCTCGGCGATATCGCGACAGCGCTCGTCTCTGTTCAGCGCGCGCTCGCGGTCGTTCCGCTCGACTTCACAGCCTTGCTGATGCGCGCCAGCCTGCTGCAGCGTCTCGGCGATCCGGCGGCCGGCGAAGCCTGGGGTCATGCTCTGGCGCAGAAGCCCGCCGATCCGCCCGCCGAGCTGGCGCCCGTCATTGCCCAGGCCGAGTCGCATCACACCGCCTGGGTGACGCAGCGCGAAGCTGATATGAAGCGGCGTCTCGCCGCCGCCGAAGGCCACGCCGATGGCGACGAGCGGCAACGGATCCGGCGGTTTCGCGACAATGTACTTCGCCGCACCAGGCCCTATCACAGCGAGCCGACCCATTATCACTTTCCGGCCCTGCCCGAGCGCGAATTTCACCCCCGTAGCCTCTTTCCCTGGCTGGACCATCTAGAGGCCGCGACCTCAGCCATTACTGCCGAGCTTGAGCAGGTCATGCGCGCCGAGCGCGCCGAACTCGTCCCCTATGTCCAATATGAAGACTATCTGCCCATGGATCAGTGGCGGGCATTGAACCGCAACCGCGACTGGACCGCCATCCACCTGCTCGAAAAGGGCAGCGTGGTCGACGCCAATGCCGCACATTGCCCCCAGACAATGGCGCTGCTGGCGCAAATGCCCCAGCCGCAGATTTCTGGAGCGTCGCCCAACGCGATGTTTTCCCTGCTTGCCCCGTGCACCGCGATTCCGCCGCATGTGGGGATCAGCAACACGCGGCTGGTCTGCCACCTGCCTTTGATCGTGCCCGATGGCTGCTGGTTCCGGGTCGGCGCTGAAACGCGTTACTGGAAGGCGGGCGAAGCCTTTGTGTTCGACGACACGATCGAACATGAGGCGCTCAACCCGAGCGACCAGCTGCGAGTCGTGTTCATCTTCGACATCTGGGCGCCCGATCTGACTCCTCCCGAGCGCGAGGCAGTCGCTGCCGTGATCGGATTGGCGCCCGCCGAGGACGGCGGCCTGTGACCTTCGCGGTGGCGCTTGGCGCAATTGGTACGCGCAGCGTCGATCCCGATGCCCTGGCCGACCTCGCGCGGCTTGCGCTTGAGGAGGGCGAGGAAGAAGCCGCGCTGCGTGTGATCGCGCTGGCTGCGGAAGGGAGCGGCGATGCCCGGCTGTGGCAATGGACCGGCTTGCTGAATCGCGCGCTCGACGACCATGCCCTTGCGCTCGATGCCTTCGCCAGCGCCACGCGCCTCGATCCGGACAATGCATCGATCGCCCATGGTCACGCGCGAGTCGCGCTTGAAGCCGGGCTGGACGCGCGCGCCTTGTTTGATCGAGCACTAGTGCTCGGAGTTTCGGGAGACGTCATTCTTGGCCGGGGCGCTGCGCGTTTCGCGATGGGTGAGGGGAAGGCAGTCGCCGCCGATCTGGCAACTCTCCTCGATCATAATCCTCTGTGGGGGGAGGGCCACGTCCAATGGGCCCAGCTGTCGGCGATGAACGGGAACGCGGCCGATGCGACTGCCACCATCGATCGAGCGCTGGCGCGTCATTCCAACGAACCCGCGCTCTGGCATGCCGCGATCCACATCCTGACGAGCGCCGGACGCCATGCCGAGGCATGGGAGTACGCCGACCGCGCCATCGCCGCGACCGCTGATCCGAGTGGATTTGCATTGGCGCGTGCGGCGGCGCTGTCGGATTCGGGCGAGGCCGGGAAAGCTGAGCAGACGTTCGTCGCCTTGGGTGAGCCCGCAACCCCCGCTCACGCGGTCCATCTGGCGCGCCACCTGATCCGCCTCGAACGCTGGGCCGCCTTGGCAGCGCTCGTCGACCACTGGATGGTGGGTGAGCGCGCGCACGCTTTATGGCCTTATGCCTCGATCGCCTGGCGCATGACCGGCGATGCCCGCTGGAGCTGGCTCGAAGGCGACGAGCAGTTGGTCCGGACCTACGATCTCCCGCTGGGGAAGCGCGCGCTGGACAATCTGGCCGCGAAGCTGCGCTTGCTTCACGCGGGATCCGGACGCTTCCTCGATCAGTCGGTCCGCGGCGGGACCCAGACCGACGGTCCATTGTTCTCTCGTCTCGATCCTGAAATCCGTACGCTGCGCGGAGCGGTCGAGACGGCGGTGGCCGACTATCGCGCCGGATTGCCGCCGATCGATGCAATCCACCCAATGCTTCGCCACCGGCGCGACCGGCGGATGCGTTTTGCCGGCAGCTGGTCGGTCAGGCTCAGCGGTGCTGGCTTTCACAGCAATCACGTCCACCCGCAGGGCTGGATCAGCTCGGCCTTCTACGTTTCGGTTCCGCCGGACCTCCCGCCGGACCAGGGCTGGCTGACCCTTGGCGAGCCGCAGGCGGAGCTGGGGCTGAATCTGCCCGCGCTCCATCGCGTCGAGCCTAGGCCCGGCCGGCTTGTCCTCTTCCCATCGATGATGTGGCACGGGACGCTGCCCTTCGCGCAGGGCGAACGGCTGACGGTCGCGTTCGATGTCGCACGGCCGCGCTGATGCTCACTATTGCCGAAACGCATCGAATTGTTACATAAAATGGGCAAATTTCGTCGAGTCCGGAAAGATCGAAAGGAAATCCAATGTCTCGCAAATATGTCTCGCTCGCCGCGACGTTGGCTTTCGTTATCGGAGCTTCGGCGCCGGCTCTTGCCGAAAACGACCAGCCGACCAACGCCAAGAAAGCGCGCGACCCCAATGAGGTGGTGTGTGAGAAGCAGGAAGTGCTCGGCAGTCGGCTTGGCGGAAAGAAGGTCTGCAAGACGCGCGCCGAGTGGGCCGAACAGCGCCGCCTTGATCGTCTGGATGTCGAACGCGTGCAGACGCAGCGTGGCAGCTGCGATAAATGTCAATAACGGGGCATTCCAGCCCGAACTGTTTCGCCTGAAATCATCCATCGGTCTGCTGGGTGCCGGCGGATGACGACGCAGCCGCTGCCCGATGGATTTGCAAGCGACGCATTTTGGCTGGCGCAGGCGATCGATCCGAATAGCGGCCTGATCCGCCTCGTGCGGATGGACGAGGCCGGGTACCGCGACGCAGGATTTCTCGACGACCGTCTTCTCCAGTCGCCACGCGAAACCCGTCTTTGCCGACTCGACGAGGCGCTCGCCGCGGTGATCGGCAGGCGCGACGATGCCCGCTGGATCTTTCACATCGGTCATGTCGGATCGACGCTGATTTCGCGGCTGATTGGGGAATTCGATGGCGTGCTGGCGGTTCGGGAACCGCGCGCGCTTCGCGACTTGGCGGTCGTTGACGCGCAGGCTGCACCGGCAGTGGCTGCCGGGCTCCGGCTCCTGATGGCGCGCAGCTTCGCGCCCGAACAGGCTGCGCTGGTCAAGGCGACAAGTTTCGTTTCGGAATCCGCGCCGCTGCTGCTCGCTCCCGGGGCGGCCGCACTGCTTCTCTTTGCCACTCCCGCAAACTACATCGCGAGCATCCTGGCTGGCGAAAATTCCGTCATGGAGCTGAATGTGCTGCATGGGGTCCGTGATGCACGCCTGAAGTCGCGCGGGATCGCCCTGCAAGGGTTCGACCGCAGCAATGCGCACCGCGCCGCTGCCGCCTGGGCCTGCGAGATGACCACGCTCGAAGCCGCGGCAAATGTCCTCCCCGACCGCGACATCCTCTGGGCCGATTTCGATCGCATGCTCGGCGACATGGCGGGCGCGGTCCAGCGCTGCCTCGGCCATTTCGGATTTGCCGTTTCGCGCGACGAGATCGCCGCGGTCGTCAACGGCCCGCTGATGCGCCGTTATTCCAAGGCGCTCGAATATGATTATAGTCCCGCCTTGCGGACCGAGCTTCTGGCCGAGGCGGCGCGGGAAAATGCCGCAAATATCGCCGACGCGCTGGCAGCTTTGCGCGACGCGGCGGCAACGTCGGCGTTGCTCGGCCGGGCGCTCGACCGCGCCGAACGGGAGGGTTGAATGTATCGTGTGCTGCCGCTCCTGACCGCCGATGAGGTTGCCGAATGCCGCCGCATCGCGGCCGGCACCCAGTTCGTCGACGGCCGCATTTCCAATCCGCATAGCAAGGCCAAGAACAACGAGCAGCTGCACGATCCCGCCGCAACCCAGGCGAGTGCGCAGATCATGCTCAAGGCGTTCGCGCGCAGCGAGGAATTCCGCGAATTCGCTTTTGCCGACAAGATCGCGCCGCCGATGATCAGCCGATACCAGCCCGGCAAATATTATGGCGCGCACGCCGACGCCGCGTTCATCAATCTGGGCAATGTCGTGATCCGCAGCGACCTGAGCTGCACGATCTTCCTGAGCGAACCCGGGGACTATGACGGCGGATCACTGTCGGTGCGGCTTGGCGATGCGGTGGTGAAGTTCAAGCTCGCCGCAGGCGAAGCGATCATCTACCCGTCCGACACCTTCCACGAGGTAGAGCAGGTGACGCGCGGCGAACGGCTGGTGGCCATCACCTTCATCCAGAGCAGGGTCGCCGATCCGTTCCGCCGCAACCTCTTGTTCGACCTCAACGAGGTCGCGGCCCTGGAAGGGCTCAAGATGGAGCAGGAAAATTTCGCCCGGCTCCAGCTCGTCCAGGCCAATTTGCTGCGCTACTGGGCGGACAAACCCTGAATCCGCCCTTCGGCGTCACGCCGCCTGAAGATGGCTCTCGTCGACGCTCAGCTTCAGTGCACCGTCGCCTTCGTCCACGATCAGCCTGGTCCCGTCCGGCACCTCGCCCTTGAGGATCGCTTCGGCGAGCGGATCCTGCAGATATTTCTGCACCGCGCGCTTCAGCGGCCTTGCACCATAGACCGGATCATAGCCGACGCGCCCGAGCCAGTGGCGTGCAGCGTCGGTCAGCTCGAGCTTGATCTTGCGGTCGGCAAGCAGCTGCTGGACGCGCGCGACCTGGATGTCGACGATCGGCCCCATATGCTCCTGGCTGAGCCGGTGGAACAGGATGATCTCGTCCAAACGGTTGAGGAATTCGGGCCGGAAATGAGCGCGAACGATCTCCATCACCTGCGGCTCGACATCCTCGACCTTCTGCCCGTCGGCAAGGTTGGACAGATATTGGCTGCCCAGGTTCGAGGTCAGGATGATGATCGTGTTGGAAAAATCCACGACATGTCCCTGGCCGTCGGTTAGGCGGCCATCGTCGAGCACCTGCAGCAGGACGTTGAACACGTCATTATGCGCCTTCTCGACCTCGTCGAACAGGATCACCTGATAGGGGCGACGACGAACCGCTTCGGTTAAAGTCCCGCCCTCTTCATAGCCGACATAGCCGGGAGGCGCGCCGATCAGGCGCGACACGCTGTGCTTTTCCATATATTCGGACATGTCGATCCGGACCATCGCCTGCGGATCGTCGAACAGGAAACTGGCCAGGCTCTTGGTCAGCTCGGTCTTGCCGACACCGGTCGGGCCGAGGAACAGGAACGAGCCGAGCGGCCGGTTCGGATCCTGCAGCCCGGCGCGCGAACGGCGGATCGCGCGTGACACGGCTTCCACCGCCTGCTGCTGGCCGATCACGCGGCGGCCAAGCTCCTGCTCCATGGTGAGCAGTTTCTCGCGCTCGCCCTCAAGCATCTTATCTACCGGAATGCCGGTCCATCGCGACACGACTCCGGCGATATCCTCGGAGGTGACTTCCTCGCGCAGCATCGCGCTTCCGCCCGCGGCTTCGGCTTCGGCCAGCTGCTTTTCGAGCTGCGGGACGAGGCCATAGGCGAGCTCCCCCGCCTTGGCGAGGTCGCCCGAGCGCTGCGCCTGCTCGAGTTCGAGCCGCGCCTGTTCGAGCTGTTCCTTGATCTTGCCCTCGGCCTGGATCTTCTCCTTCTCGCCTTGCCAGCGCTGCGTCAGCTCGGCCGACTGCTGCTCGAGATTGGCAAGATCCTCCTCGAGCGCCTGCAGCCTGTCCTTCGACGCCTTGTCGCTCTCCTTCTTGAGCGCCTCGCGCTCGATCTTGAGCTGGATGATGCGCCGATCGAGATTTTCGATCTCTTCCGGCTTGGATTCGACCTCCATGCGCAGCCGCGACGCGGCCTCGTCCATCAGGTCGATCGCCTTGTCGGGCAGGAACCGGTCGCTGATGTAGCGGTTCGAAAGCGTTGCGGCCGCGACCAGCGCGCCGTCGGTGATGCGAACGCCATGGTGCAGCTCATATTTCTCCTTGAGCCCGCGCAGGATCGAGATCGTGTCCTCGACCGTTGGTTCGCCGACGAAGACCGGCTGGAAGCGGCGCTGCAGCGCGGCGTCCTTCTCGACATATTTGCGATATTCGTCGAGCGTGGTCGCGCCGATGCAGTGCAGTTCCCCGCGCGCCAAAGCCGGCTTGAGCAGATTGCCGGCGTCCATCGCGCCCTCGCTCTTGCCGGCGCCGATCAGCGTGTGCATCTCGTCGATGAACAATATGATGTCGCCAGCGGCCTGCCGCACGTCGTCGAGCACGCCCTTCAGCCGCTCCTCGAACTCGCCGCGATATTTGGCGCCCGCGATCAGCGAGCCCATGTCGAGCGAGAGCAATTTGCGGTCCTTCAGGCTGTCGGGCACGTCGCCATTGGCGATGCGCAGCGCGAGGCCTTCCACGATCGCGGTCTTGCCGACACCGGGGTCGCCAATCAGCACCGGATTGTTCTTGGTCCGCCGGGCCAGGATCTGGATCGTGCGCCGGATTTCGTCGTCACGCCCGATCACCGGATCGAGCTTGCCGGCATGCGCGGCCTCGGTGAGGTCGCGCGCATATTTCTTCAGCGCATCGTAGCGGTCTTCGGCCGAAGCCGTGTCGGCGCTGCGGCCCCCGCGCAACTCGGTAATCGCCGCATTGAGCGCTTCGGCATTCACGCCGGCATCGGCCAGCGCCTTGCCGACATCGGTGTTCTTGGCGAGCGCAAGCGCGAGCAGCATCCGCTCGACGGTGACATAGGAATCACCCGATTTCTGCGCGACCTGCTCGGCCTGGTCGAGCACGCGCAGCGCCTCGGCATCGAGGCCGGGCGCCGCATTGGCACCGCTTCCTGAAACAGCAGGAACTTTGGCGAGCAGCTTGTCCACCTCGCGCACCGCCGTCTCGGCGCTGCCGCCTGCGCGTGCGATCAGTCCGGCGGCCATGCCCTGCTCATCTTCGAGCAGTGCCTTCAGCAGATGCGCCGGCGTGATCCGCTGATGGTTCATGCGGATGGCGACGGTCTGTGCCGATTGCAGGAAGCCCTTGGCCCGGTCGGTGAATTTATCGAGGTTCATGATCACCCTGTCCTTTCGTCGGGATGTAGTGTTGCTATTACGCAACACAAGGGCCTGCCGGAGCTTTTGAAAAAGCCCTGGCGCGGGCACCCAGGCGTATTGCTACTCTAAACCAGTCCGCTATGGTTCGCGCTGAGCCGATAACGCCTTGATAGGACACAGGATGCGTCTTTTCCCGCTGCTATTGTGTGCGGCGCTCACTTTGGTGGGCTGCACAAATGCTTCGAACACCTCCGCTCCCGTAACAGCGTCTGCACCGCCCCGCGCCCAGGCCGCGCCGTTGTCGCAACTCGCCGGCTCGGTCGATATTCCGTTCGAATCCTTCACCCTCGCGAATGGCCTGCGCGTGATCGTCCACGAAGACCATAAGGCGCCGGTGGTTGCCGCCTCGATCTGGTATCACATCGGCTCGAAGGATGAGCCGGCCGGCAAGACCGGCTTCGCCCATTTGTTCGAACATCTGATGTTCTACGGCTCCGAGAACGCGCCCGGCAATTTCATGGGCCGTTTGGAAGAGATCGGCGCAACCGATTGGAACGGTACGACCTGGTTCGACCGCACCAATTATTTCGAGACGGTACCGGTGGGCGCGCTCGACCGTGCCCTGTTCCTTGAGGCCGACCGCATGGGGCATCTGCTCGGTGCGGTTACGATCGACCGGCTGAACGCGCAGCGCGCAGTGGTGCAGAATGAAAAGCGCATGGGCGACAACGAACCGGGCGGCCTCACCGAATATACCGAACTCGCCACTTTGCTCCCCGAGGGCCATCCGTATCGGCACTCGACGATCGGCTCGATGGCCGATCTCAACGCCGCCAGCCTCGAAGACGTCAAGAACTGGTTCCGCAGCCATTACGGGCCCAACAATGCGGTGCTCGTGCTTGCCGGCGACATTGATGTGCCGACCGCACGCGCGAAGGTCGAACGCTGGTTCGGCGCGATTCCGCGCGGTCCCGACACGCCGCGTCCCGACGTCCCGGTGCCGAGCCTGTCCGCCGATGTCGACAAGGTGATGCACGACCGCGTCGCGACCGTATCGCTCAAGCGCGAATGGGTGGTGCCCGGCGTCAACGATCCGGCCATGACCCAGCTCGAGATCGCCGCTTCGATACTTGGCGGGCTCGGCAGCTCGCGGCTCGACAATGCTTTGGTGCGTGGTGACAAGACCGCGGTCAGCGTTTCGGCGGAAGTGCAGCAGTTCGAAAAAGTGTCGTTCGTGACGATCGAAGCCGATGTGAAACCGGGCATCGACCCGGCTGTCGTCGCGACGCGTCTCGACGGCATCATCGCCGATTTCCTCAAGACCGGTCCGACTGCCGATGAAGTGCAGCGCGCAGCCACGTCGATGCTCGCTGGACGCATCTCCGGCCTCGAACGGGTCGGCGGCTTCGGCGGCAAGGCGGTGACGCTAGCCGAAGGCGCGGTCTATTCGGACGACCCGGCCAAATATAAAAAGGACCTCACCGAAATCGCGGCTGCGACTCCCGAAAGCGTTGCCGCAGCGGCGCGCCAGTGGCTCGGCCGCCCGGTATTCCGCCTGATGATCGCGCCCGGCGAACGCAGCGCCGAGGACATTGCCACTGCCGGCGGCATCATGTCGCGCCCGCGTTATTTCCGAAGCCCCGACGAAGGCGGCGCTCCAGCGCCTGCCACGTCCGGACATCGCCCGTTTTCGGCAAAGCCCGCATTGTCCAAGGGCGCGGCGGTACCCGCGCCCAAGATCGCGCAGCCGCCGATCGAACAGATCAAGGCGCTCGAATTCCCGGCGATCGAGCGCGCCACTTTGTCCAACGGGATGAAGGTGGTGTTCGCTCGCCGCGACACGATCCCGGCGGTGCGCGTCTCGATGAATTTCGATGCCGGCAATGCGGCGGACGACAAGGCCAAACTCGGCACCGAAGCGCTGTTGCTCTCATTGCTCGAGGAAGGAACGACGTCGCGCAACTCGATCGAGATCGCCGAGGAGCAGGAGCGGCTCGGCGCCTCGATCGGTGCCACTGCAAGCATGGACAGCACCAACGTCGGCATTTTCGCGATGAAGCCCAATCTGGAGCCGTCGCTCGACCTGTTCGCCGACATCATCCGCAACCCGGCGTTCAAGCCCGAGGATATCGAACGTCAGCGCGCTGTGCTGCTCGCGCGCATCGCGACCGAAAAGACGCAGCCGCAATCGATCGCGACGCGCATCCTTCCGCCTCTGATCTTCGGGACCGCGCATCCCTATGGCGTTCCGTTCACCGGCTCGGGCGACGAGGCGGGCGTGAAGGCGGTAACGCAGGCCGATCTGTTTGCCTTCCACCAGCGCTGGATGCGTCCCGACAATGGCACGATCTTCGTCACCGGCGACACCAGCCTTGCCGAGATCGTATCGATGCTCGAGAGCCGCTTCGGGAATTGGCAGGCGCCATCGACACCGAAAGGCGTCAAGAATTTCGCGGTGCCGCAGGCCGACAAGGGCGGTCGCATCATCCTGATCGACAAGCCGCAAAGCCCGCAGTCGCTGATCCTCGCCGGCCAGGCCCTGCCTGTCAAAGGCAGGGACGATCCGGTCCTGCTGCGCGCGTCGAACGAGGTCCTCGGCGGCAGCACCACATCGCGCCTCACTTTGGACCTGCGCGAGACCAAGGGCTGGGCTTATTACGCCGGCAGCCAAATCATCGCGCCGCGCGAGACGATGCCGTTGCTGATCTTCGCGCCGGTCCAGACCGACAAGACTGCGGAATCGATCACCGCCGCGCTTGGCGACGTCAAGGCCTTCGTGACCACCAAGGGTGTCACGCCGACGGAGCTCGCGCAGACCATCAACAACCTCATCCTGTCGCTGCCCGGCGATTTCGAGAGCGGGCAGGATCTGCTCAACGCGCTGGTGCAGATCGAAACGCTCGGCCGGCCCGACGATTATTATGTCCGGCTGCCCGATCGCTATCGCGCGATGACCGCGGCGGGTCTGGACGAGGCTGCACGCACCGCCATTCGCCCCGACGAACTTTTGTGGGTCGTGGTCGGCGATGCAGCCAAAGTGAAGCCGGCGCTGGAGAAGCTCGGCATGCCCGTCGAGGTCATGAAATTGGATTGATGCATGGATTATTGCCTCCTCTCCTTTGAGCGAGAGGATTGAGGTGAGGGTGTTCGGACTGCAGCGGCCTGCGCCTTACTTCGGTACACCCTCATCCCGACCTTCTCCCTCAAGGGAGAAGGAGTTCATGCGCCGGTGATTAGCACCATACCCGCGTCACATGGCCCATCTTGCGTCCGGGCCGTGCTTCGCCCTTGCCGTAAAGGTGGAGATGCGCTTCGGGATCCGCCAGCAATTCGGGCCACTCGTTCGCCTCGTTGCCGATCAGATTTTGCATGACCACCTTGTCGCCGGTCAGCTTGGTCGCGCCGAGCGGCAGGCCGCAGATGGCCCGGATGTGATTTTCGAACTGCGAGGTGGTCGCGCCTTCGATCGTCCAGTGACCGCTGTTGTGCACGCGTGGCGCCATCTCGTTGAGGATCGGCCCATCGGCCGCCGCGAAGAATTCGAGCGTCAGCACCCCGACATAGTCCAGTGCCTCGGCGACGCGCCTGGCCAATGCCACCGCGGCCGGAGTCTGCTCGCGCACCCGCCCGCCGGCGGGAAGTGTCGAGCTGCGCAAGATCCCGTCTGCGTGGACATTGACCGGCGCGTCCCAACTCAGCATTTCGCCCGACTGCGCGCGGCACAACAGGATCGAAAACTCCGCATCGAATGGAACCATCGCCTCCAGGATCGACGGTGCATGCCCGACCGCGTCCCATGCACTCGCAGCATCGCATGCGGCCATGATCCGCGCCTGCCCCTTGCCGTCATAACCGAAGCGGCGTGTCTTAAGGATTGACGGCGTCCCGATCGCCGCCACGGCGGCCTCCAGCGAAGCTTCGTCGTCGACGGGCGCAAATGCGGCCGTGCGCCCGTCCAGTTCGGCGGCGAATTTTTTCTCGTGCACCCGGTCCTGTGCGATCTCGAGCGCACGGCGCGGCGGGAACAATGGCACCTGCGCCGCAATCGCGCTCAGCGGTCCGGCGGCGATATTCTCGAACTCATACGTCGCGACATCGACGCTCGCCCCGAAGCGCGCCAGCGCCGCCTCGTCGTCGAAGCGCCCGCGCGTGTAGCGGGCGGCGACCGCGGCGGCCGGCGGCGCTTCGTCGGGCGCGTAGACGTGGCACGTGTAGCCGAGCTGGGCGGCGGCAATCGCCAGCATCCGGCCGAGCTGGCCGCCGCCGACTATGCCGATCGTGGAACCCGGGTCGATCGTCATTCGGGTATTTCGGAAACGCCGTCCGTCTGGCTGCTGCGCCACGCCTCGAGCCGCCCGGCGAGCGCTTCGTCACTGGTCGCGAGCATCGCCGCCGCCAGCAACGCGGCATTGATCGCGCCCGCCTTGCCGATCGCCAGCGTCCCGACCGGAATCCCGGCGGGCATCTGGACGATCGAAAGCAGGCTGTCCATTCCCGACAGCGCCTTGGACTCGATCGGCACGCCGAGCACTGGCAGGCGTGTCATCGACGCCGTCATTCCGGGCAGATGCGCAGCACCCCCGGCGCCGGCGATGACCGCCTTCAGACCGCGATCGGCGGCGCCTTTGGCATAGGAATAGAGGCGTTCGGGGGTGCGGTGCGCCGACACGATCCTGTGCTCGTGCGCGATGCCAAGTTCGTGCAGCAGGTCCGACGCATGCCGCATCGTCTCCCAGTCGGACTGGCTGCCCATGATGATTCCGACCAGTGGCGCTTCGTCTGCCATTGAATGCCTTTGCCCCAACGAAGCAGCACCTCATATCGGGCGGGGGAGGCCGACGCAATTGCGGAGCGAATTGCTGCTGGAAACACACCGATCGTTAACCGTGTCGGCCTAGGATCGCGCGATCTATTGACGAGGATGTCGTGGCAAATCTCGGTCCGATCAACAAACGGCTCAAAAGCCTCGGCAGGGCCGACCTTCCCGCCGATGTCCAGGCGGCCGTCGATCAGCTCGCCAGCGAGAATGCGATGCTGCGTGCATCGCGGGCGGCGATGCAGGAACGCGTCGACGAGCTGGAGGAGAGCACTGACCGCGACGCGCTTACGCCGCTCCCCAATCGCCGCTATTTCCTGCGGGCGCTCGAACGCACGGTCAGCAAGGTCGATCGGCACGGCACCGAGGCGGCTTTGCTGTTCATCGACCTCGACGACCTCAAGGGCATCAACGCGCGCCACGGCCAGGTCACTGGCGATGCGGTGCTGATTCATGTTGCCAAAACCCTGTCCGGCCTGATCCGCAGCAGCGACCTGCTCGCCCGCGTCGGGGGCGACGAATTCGGCCTGATCCTCGATCATTTCGACCACAACAGCGCGATCGACACCGCCGAACGGATCGGCCGCTACATCGCCCAAACCCCGCTCGATCGCGGCGATGGCGAGATCCACGTTGCCGCGTCGATCGGCGTCGCCGGCATCATGGCGGGCGACAGGGTCGAGGAGATATTGGTGCGCGCCGACCACAATCTGCGCCGTGCCCGCGCGCTCGATTGATCTACGCCGGCCTGTCCTTCAGATAATAACGGTCGGTGGCGTTCAGCGCAGCGTCGAGTTCGTAGACGATCGGCTGGCCGGTCGGGATTTCGAGGCTGACGATCTCGTCGTCGGCTATGTTCGACAGATGCTTGACCAGCGCTCGCAGCGAATTGCCGTGCGCGGAGATAAGGACGCGCTTCCCGTCCCGAAGCGCCGGCGCGATCCGCGCTTCCCAATAAGGCAGCACGCGCGCGATCGTGTCCTTTAGGCTTTCGGTGCGCGGCACTGCGATGCCCGCGTAGCGCCGGTCGCCGGCAAGGTCGTAGGGGCTGTCGGCATCGAGCGGCGGCGGTGGAATATCGAACGACCGGCGCCAGATCCTGACCTGCTCCTCGCCGACCTTGGCCGCCATTTCCGCCTTGTTGAGCCCGGTAAGCCCGCCATAATGGCGTTCGTTCAATTGCCAGTTCTTTTCGACCGGAAGCCACAGCCGGCCCATCGCCTCGAGCGCGAGGTTGAGCGTCTTGATCGCGCGCGTCTGCACGCTGGTGAAGCACAGGTCGAAATCCAGGCCGCGCTGCGCGAGCAATTCGCCTGCGAGCCGGGCCTCTTCTTCGCCCTTTTCCGTCAAGCTGACGTCCCACCATCCGGTAAAGCGGTTCTCGAGGTTCCAAGCCGACTGGCCGTGGCGGATGAGCACGAGCTGGGACATCAACGGTACGCCTCCAGATCGCCGGCGATCGCATGGATCGCACCGATGCATGCCCGGGCGAGATTGCGGCTCCGGTCGGGCGACCAGCCTTGCTCGCGATCCGGCAAATCGGCATTGTCCTTGAACGGCATTTCCAGCGTCATCGACACCGCGCCGAAACGCTCGGCGAGCTGCGTGGTCGACATCGACAGATTGGCCTTGCCCGGCTTCGAGGTTTCATAGCCTTTTTCGGTCTGGAAGTCGGGGCTAATCGCGACGAGCGCTTCGCTGAACCGCGTGAACAATGCGAGCTGCTCGGGCTTCAGCGATGGTATGCCCTCGAATCCGGCAAGGAAATTCGCCTCGATCGACTCGTCGCCATGGACGTCCATCGCAAAATCGACTCCGGTCTTGGCCATCTCGTTCAGCACATGGAACACTTCCGGGCTGCGTTCGAGCGAAGGATTGTGCCACTCACGGTTGAGATTGATCCCGGCCGCATTGGTCCTCAGGTGCCCGCGCCGCGAGCCGTCTGGGTTCATGTTCGGAATGATGTGGATCGTGGCTTTCTCACGCAGCCTCCGCGCAACGGGATCGCTGTCGTCGAGCAATCGCTCGAGTGCGCCTTCCATCCAATATTCGGCCATCGTCTCGCCCGGATGCTGGCGCGCGTACAGCCACAGCTGCAGCTTGCCTTCACCGATCTTCAGATAATCCATTTCCTGGCCGTCGAGGCTTTGGCCGAGCGATCGATAGGAAACCGCCGGATGCGCGATCGCCGATGCGATCAGGTCGTGGTGCATCTCCATCGTGTAAGGCGCGAAATAGGCGAACCAGACGCTGTTGCGTTCGGGCGTCGCGCGGACCGTCAGGATTCCGTCAGCATATTCGGTGTCGATCCGTACCCATGTCTCGCGATCCTCGGACATGCACGCGCGATAATTGGGCCAGCCGAACGGATAGGCCGAGCTTCCAGCATTGACGATGCGCAGCTCGACCAGCTTGGCCATCGCGCCGGTCAGGCGGAAATAGAACCATTGGTAGAAATCGGACTGATTGTCCTTGACGATCTCAAGGTCGATCCGTCCGTCCTGGACGTCGACCAGCCTTATGTTGCCGCCATCGAAAGCGCTTGAAACGGAAATGCTCATAATGCCCTGGAAAAGAGGATACTATCGGACCCTGATAGTGCGGCCCGATTCTCCGGGGAAGTCACGAAACACGGCTTCGGCCAGCCGCGGCGCCAGTGCCGGCGTCTGGCCCTCGGGGCGGTCGGTTCGGGCCGTGCTGGTTCCGCGCCCTTCCCAGAATACGGTACCATCGGAGCGCCGCTTGATCCGAACCTGAAGCGTCGTGGTCACCGCTGGCCCGGATTTCCTACCGCCAAGGTTGAAGCCGACGCCCACGCCGACGCCGCTTCCATAGCTGCCGGTCCCGCCGCCGACGCCGACCGAGACCGGCCCCTCGCGCGGCGGCGCTTCAAAAGCGACCTGTTCGAACCCGACCAGCGCGACCTGTTCGGACTGACCGGGCGCCTTGACCACGGTCCAGCCTAGCCTTGTCAGCTGCGCTTCAACGGCGTCGGCATAATATTGGAATTCGGGGCCGCCGGCATTGGGAACCGCAAATGTCTCGACCGCGATCGTGCCGCGCGCGATCGGCTGCCCGAGATGCATCCGGGTAACATCGATACCGGCGCCGCCGCTCTCGGCGGTGGTGCAGCCGGCCAGCACGCTGGTCAGGAGCAAGGCGGAGGCACAGGCAATAAAAGCTTTCATTTCAGGGCCTCGTCGCTAAGGGCGCTCTCGTATAGCAGGTGGAACGATCATGCCGCATTTTTGCTGCGTCGCAAAGCACTGGAACTGCGAATGAACGGCGCGCCTAAACCAAAGGTGCTGGTAACAGGTGGCGCCGGCTATATCGGCAGCCATGCGGTCCTTGCCCTGCTCGACGCGGACTGGTCGGTGGTGGTTATCGACAATCTCACTACCGGTTTCGAATGGGCCATTCCGTCGCAGGCGGTTTTCGCCAAGGGCGACATCGCCGACCAGGCATTGGTCGCCGGCCTGATCGAACGCCACGGCATCGGCGCGATCATCCATTTCGCCGGATCGATCGTCGTCCCCGAATCGGTTGAAAATCCGCTCAAATATTACGAGAACAACACCGTCAAAAGCCGCTCGCTGATCGAAAGCGCGGTGCGCGGCGGCGTGCGTCACTTCATCTTCTCGTCGACCGCGGCAACCTATGGCATTCCCGAGCAGGTGCCGGTGCGCGAGGATATGCCGACCGTGCCGATCAATCCTTACGGCTGGTCGAAGCTGATGACAGAGCGCATGCTCGCGGACACCGCCTTCGCGCATCCGCTCAACTTCTGCGCGCTGCGCTATTTCAACGTTGCCGGCGCCGATCCGAAGGGCCGCTCGGGCCAGTCGACCGCCGGCGCGACGCATCTGATCAAGGTCGCGGTCGAAGCGGCGATCGGCAAGCGCAGCCATGTCTCGGTGTTCGGCACCGACTATGACACGCCCGACGGAACCGGCATCCGCGATTATATCCACGTCAGCGACCTTGCCGCCGCGCATGTCGATGCGCTCGAGAAGCTGATCGCCGATCCGCAGACGAGCCACATCATGAACTGCGGCTACAGTCGCGGTTTTTCGGTGCTCGAGGTGCTCGACAGCGTCGACCGCGTCACCAACATGAAGATCGAGCGCCGCATGGAGCCGCGCCGCCCCGGCGATTCCGACGCGCTCGTCGCCGACAACAGCCGGATTCTGGCGACATTGCCGTGGCGCCCGCAGCGCGCCGATCTCGACCTGATCGTCACCGATGCGCTCGCCTGGGAACGGCATCTGGCGGAGCGCCAGTGATCCGTCGCTTGTTTATCGCGTTGCTGATGCCGATACTGCTCGCGGCGGCGCCTGCGGATCGGTCTGCCGACCCGCAGTTCAGCGTCGCGCGTTTCAAGGCGCATGTAACCTTTCTCGCCGACGATCTGCTCGAAGGGCGTGAAACTGGCTCGCGCGGCGAGGCTATCGCAGGCGCCTATGTCGCCGCGCAGTTCGAAGCGATGGGCCTGACTCCGGGCGGTGCCGGCGGCAGCTGGTATCTGTCCGTCCCACTGCGCTCGGCGAAGCTTGCGGCGAGGCCCGCAAGGCTTACGATTTCCGGGGCGGGCGGGACCCGCAGCTGGGCAAATGGCACCGGGGTCATCCTTGGCCCAAGCATGTACGAACGCGTGCAGGATGTGGCTGCTCCGGCCGTCTTCGTCGGCTATGGCATCGATGCGCCAGACAGTGGCCTCGACGATTATCGTGGCCTCGACGTACGTGGAAAGATCGTCGTCATGCTCGCCGGTGCTCCCGACGAGATACCGAGCGAAAAGGCTGCGTATCTAACCGATCGCAAGGCTGCGACGGCGGCGGCGCGCGGGGCGATCGCTTTTGTGACGGTGGGCACCGCGGAATCCGACAAAGCCACGCCCTGGTCGCGCCGGCTTCGCGCGATCGGGTCGCCGCGCATGGCCTGGATCGGTCCCGACGGCCAGCCCGAGAATGATTCGCCGGGCCTGCGCGCGAGTGCCGTGCTCAACGCCGCTGCCGCCGAGCGGCTCTTCGCTGGCGCCGAACGCAGCTATGCCGATGTGCGCGCCGAGGCGGGACGCAAGGGTGCACGGCCGCGCGGCTTCGCGCTCGCCACCCGCATCCGAATCGAACGCCGGAGCGACTGGACCGACAGCAGCAGCCGCGAAACCATCGGCGTCCTGCCCGGCAGCGATCCCACGCTCGCCCGCCAATATGTTGTCCTCACGGCGCATATCGACCATCTCGGCATGCGCGCCGCCGATCCCGCCGCTCCGCAGGCCGACCTGATTTACAATGGCGCGATCGACAACGCCGGCGGTATCGCGACGATGCTGGAGGCGGCCCGGGCATTCGCCGAGAGCCCGCGCCGGCCGCGCCGGTCGGTGATGTTCATTGCCCTCACCGCCGAGGAAAAGGGATTGATCGGCTCGGATTATTTCGCCCGCCACCCGACCGTACCGGTCGACAGCATCGCCGCCGCGGTCAATCTCGACATGCCGATGCTGCTCTATGACTTCACCGACGTGATCGCCTTCGGCGCCGAACATTCCTCGATCGGGCAAGCGGTGGGCAAGGCTGCGCGGTCGATGGGCGTAGCGCTCTCACCCGATCCGATGCCCGAGGAACATGTCTTCGTGCGCTCTGACCATTACAGCTTCGTCAAGCAGGGGGTCCCCGCAGTCATGCTCGCGACCGGCTATGCGAACGGCGGCGACACAAGCTGGAAGGACTTCTTCGCAACCCGCTACCACAATGTCGGCGATGACATGGCCCAGCCGATCCGTTGGCAAGCGGGTGCCAAATTCGCGCGCCTGAACTATCTGATCGCGCGCGAGCTGGCCGATTCAGACGCCCGCCCGCGCTGGTACGAAGACGACTATTTCGGCGATCTCTACGCGCCGAATGCGCCGCGCTTACCGGCTCCGCCTTCCCTTGACTTGAAAGCGCCTCGCCACTAGGTGGGCGCCTTCTTTCCGGCATTGATTTTGAAGACAGGCAGGCGTTTCGGCCATGAAGATCCGCAATTCGTTGAAGTCCCTCAAGTCGCGCCATCGCGACTGCCGCGTGATCCGCCGCCGGGGCCGCACCTACGTCATCAACAAGACTAACCGCCGCTTCAAGGCGCGCCAGGGCTGAGGCCCGCTTGAGCGTCAGCGCCGTCGTCTTCGACGTCGGCAACGTCCTTTTCGGCTGGGATCCCGATAGCTTCCTCGTCCGGCAGATCGCCGATGACGAGGAGCGGCTGCGCTTCATCGAGGATTCGGATTTCTACGGCTGGCACGAATCGCTCGACGGCGGCCGCCCGTTTGCCGAGGCCGAAGCCGAGCTCAGCGAGAAATTTCCGGCCTATGCCGAGCTGATCAAATCATGGAGCGGGAGCTTCGGCGAAACGATCAGCGGCCCGGTCCCCGGCATGCACGAGCTTGTCGCCGAACTGGACGAACGCAACGTCCCTTTGTTCGCGATCACCAATTTCTCTGCCGAATTCTGGCCGCCGTTCTTCGCGGAAGAGCAGGCTTTCTTCAGCCGCTTCCGCGACATCCTTGTGTCGGGCGAGGTCAAATTGCTCAAGCCCGATCCGGCGATCTATTATCTCGCACTCGATCGCTTTGGCCTCAACCCGCGTGAGGCGCTGTTTGTCGACGACCGCCAGATCAACGTCGACGCCGCGCTCGCGGTCGGCATGGCGGCGCATCTGTTCGTCGATGCAGCGGACTTTCGTGCCCGGCTCGAGGATGAAGGGCTGCTCTGAAGCGGCTTATGCCGCCGTGTCCTTGCGGCCGCGGTAGCGGCTGAGTTCGTCGCCGATCAGCCGGACGATGTGCAGGACATTGGTCGACCCGGGCGTCCCGAACGGCACGCCGGCGATAAGGATCACTCGGTCGCCGCCCTTGGCGACACCGTGGCGCAGCGCCATGCGCTTCGATTTGTCGATCATTTCCTCGAAGCCGCCGACGTCGCGCGTGTGCACCGCATGAGCGCCCCACAGCAGGCCCAGCCGCCGCGCCGTCTTCATCGAAGGCGTCAGGACCAGCAGCGGCACCGGCGGCCGCTCGCGCGCGACGCGGCGCGCGGTCGATCCCGAGATAGTGAAGCAGACCATCGCCGCGGCGCCGACCGTCTTGACTATCTGGCTCGCCGATTCGGCAATCGCATCGGCCGTCGTCGGGTCGGGCAAAGTCTCGGTGAAATGGACGCGCGCGCTGTAGCTCGGATCGGCCTCGATCGTGGTCGCGATGCGGTGCATCATCGCCACTGCTTCGATCGGATATTGCCCCGAAGCGCTTTCGGCAGACAGCATCACCGCATCGGCACCGTCATAGACCGCATTGCCGACGTCGGAGACTTCGGCGCGCGTCGGCGATGGCGAGTTGATCATCGATTCGAGCATCTGGGTGGCGACGACGACTGGCCGGCCGTGGCGCCGCGCCGCCTCGACGATCCTCTTCTGCAGCGGCGGCACCTGCTCGGGCGGCAACTCGACGCCAAGGTCGCCGCGCGCGACCATCACCGCATCCGACAGCTCCAATATGCCTTCGAGCCGGTCGATCGCCGCCGGCTTCTCGATCTTGGCGAGCAGCGCCGCGCGTCCCGCGACCAGCCGCCGCGCTTCGGCGACATCCTCGGGCCGCTGCACGAAGCTCAGCGCGATCCAGTCGACCTGTTGGTCGAGCGCGAAGGCGAGGTCGACGCGGTCCTTTTCGGTCAGCGCCGCGAGCGGCAGGACGACATCGGGGACGTTGAGGCCCTTATGGTTGGAAACGAACCCGCCGACCTCGACCTTGGTGGTTATCCGGTCGGCCTTCACGTCGCGAACGCGCAGCACGATCTTGCCGTCGTCGATCAGCAGACGCGTGCCGGGCTCGACCGCCGCGAAAATCTCCTTGTGAGGAACATTGACCCGTTTTGCATCACCGTCCGCCTCGTCGCGGTCGAGCACGAAGATCTGGCCCTTCTTGAGCAGCGCTTTGCCGTCCACGAAATTGCCGACGCGCAGCTTCGGGCCCTGCAAATCGGCCAGGATCGTGCTCGGCCGCTCCAGCTCCTTTTCCAGCCCGCGGATGATGTCGATCAGCTTCTTGTGATCGGCGTGCGTGCCGTGGCTCATGTTGATGCGGAATGCATCCGCCCCCGCCTCGATGAGCTTGCGGATCATGTCGGGCGTGTTGCTCGCCGGACCCAGCGTCGCGAGTATGCGGACCTTGCGGCTGCGGGGCGCGAACTGGCTCGGCATCGGGTCTCCGTGGCTGTGGGTGCGCCATAGCCGCTCTTTGCGACAGTTCAACCCGACGCGGGGTTGAGGCGCCCGGATCAAGTCCCTAGGAGCGGCGCCTGACCTCAAATGGACGGAGTTGAAATGGCGGAAGGAACGGTCGCGGCCGACGAGCTGCGATTGCTGATCGAGCGTATCGAACGGCTGGAAGAAGAGAAGAAGGCGATCGCCGACGACGTCAAGGACGTCTACGGCGAAGCCAAGTCGCGCGGCTACGACACCAAGACAATCCGCGCGATCGTCCGGCTGCGCAAGATGGAGAACCACGTCCGCCAGGAGGCCGAGGCTTTGCTCGAAACCTACAAGGCCGCACTGGGCCTCGCCTGATCGTCAATCGCGCGCGGCGACGACGATAATCTCAATTTTGTAATCGGGTGTCGCCAGCCTGACCTCGCCGGTGGCGCGCGCCGGCGGGTCGGCGGTATCGACCCATGTGTCCCAGACCGCGTTCATCTCTCCGAACGTCGACATGTCGGCCAGCCAGATCGTCGCCGAAAGCAGCTTCGACTTGTCGGTTCCCGCTTCGGCAAGCAGCGCGTCGATCTGACCGAGCACCGAGCGGGTCTGTTCGGTCACGTTGGCGCCAAGCGCCACCTGGCCGGCGAGATAGACTGTGTTCCCATGCACGACCGCCTGGCTCATGCGGGGTCCCGGCTCGATGCGGCGGATGGCCATTGGTGATCCTTTCACTGCGAATTTCGGGTTTTCGAGCGCGTCTATTGCGTGCCCCTCGAATTTAGCAAGCCCACCCCAACCATTGCGGAACGGCAGCCCGGATTCTAGAGACCGACGTCGGGGTTTTCAGTTTTCGAGGGTTTCATCGGCAATGGCCGGCCATAGCAAATTCAAGAACATTATGTATCGCAAGGGCGCGCAGGACAAGAAGCGCTCGGCGCTCTTCTCCAAGTTCGCGCGCGAGATCACCGTCGCGGCAAAATCGGGCACGCCCGATATCGACATGAACCCGCGGCTGCGTGCCGCGGTGCTGGCGGCGCGCGCGCAGTCGATGCCCAAGGACAATATCGAGCGCGCGATCAGCAAGGCGGCAACTGCTGGTGGCGAGGATTATGAGGAGCTGCGCTACGAGGGCTTCGGTCCAGGCGGCGTGTCGCTGATCGTCGAGGCGCTGACCGACAATCGCAACCGAACCGCCACCAACGTGCGCACCATCTTCTCCAAGAACGGCGGCAATCTCGGCGCCAGCGGCTCGGTCAGCCACGGCTTCGACCGGCTCGGGCTGATCAGCTATCCGGCCACCGCCGGAAGCGCGGACGCCGTGTTCGAAGCGGCGATCGAGGCTGGCGCCGAGGATGTCCAGTCGAGCGAGGACGGCCATGAGGTCTGGACGTCGCTCGAGGGCCTGCATCCAGTCGCCAAAGCGATGGAGGCGATCATCGGCGCTCCCGAAAGCGTCAAGCTGGCGTGGCGGCCGCAGACCAACGTCGAAGTCGGCGAAACCGACGCCGGCTCGCTGCTCAAGCTGATCGACGCGCTCGACGACGATGACGACGTGCAGACCGTCTGGGGCAATTATGAAGTGCCCGAAGACGTAATGGAGAGACTCGGCTGATCCTCATCGGCCTCGATCCGGGCCTTGCCTGCACCGGCTGGGGAGTGATTTTCGCGGAAGGCAACCGGCTGCGCCACATCGCCAACGGCCAGATCCGGACCGATCCGAAGGCGCCGCTCCCGGCGCGCCTGCTCACGCTCCACGATGCGCTGACCCAGGTGCTGCGCGATCACCTGCCGGTATCCGCCGCGGTCGAGGAAGTGTTCGCCAATGAAAATCCGCAGTCCACGCTCAAGCTCGGCCAGGCGCGCGGCGTGATCATGCTCACCGTCGCGCAGGATGGGCTCCCGGTCGGCGAATATGCCGCGCGCCTCGTCAAGAAAGCGGTGGTCGGCACCGGCGCTGCGGAAAAGACGCAGGTCCATGCGATGGTCTCAAGGCTGTTGCCGGGAACGAAGATCGCCGGCGCCGATTCCGCCGATGCGCTCGCGGTCGCGATCACCCACGCGCATCATCTCGCCACCGCGCGCGTGCTTCGGAACAGCGCGGCATGATCGCCAGCCTTCGCGGCCTGCTCGACAGCTTCAGCGCCGATCATGCGGTGATCGACGTACAAGGTGTTGGCTATCTCGTGTTCGCCTCGACGCGGACCTTGTCGGCGCTTGGTCCGATCGGGGGTGAGGTCGTGCTGCACACCGAAATGCAGGTGTCGCAGGATTCGATCCGGCTGATCGGCTTCGCGACCGCCGAGGAGCGCGACTGGTTCCGCCATCTCACCTCGGTGCAGGGCGTCGGCGCCCGCGTCGCGCTTGCGATCCAGTCGGCGCTGACGCCGGACGAGCTGCACCGCGCGGTGATGAGCGGCGACAAGGCGATGGTCGCGCGCGCGCAGGGCGTTGGCCCCAAGCTCGCGCAACGCATCGTCAACGAACTCAAGGACAAGGCCGGCGGTATCGCACTCGGTTCGGGCGCGGCACCGATGCCGGCTTCGGGCAGCCACGCGTCCGACGCCGTATCCGCCCTGCTCAACCTCGGCTTCCGCCCGTCCGAGGCGGCAACCGCGGTGGCCCAGGCCGAAGCCGAACTCGGCGCCGAACCCGGCCTCGACGCGCTGGTCCGCAGCGCGCTCAAGAAGGTAGCGCGGTGATGGTGACGAGCGCACCTAACTTCTCCCCTCCCGCAAGCGGGAGGGGCCGGGGGTGGGCAGACGTAGGGCTCGTGGCTAACGAAGGCCCATTCCATGAAACCGCTCTTTGGTTCGTCCGGGGGACGAACCGGCGGCTTCATCCCCTCTCGCAAGCGGGAGGGGAGGTATGACCGACGCTGACCGCATCATCGCGGGCGATCGCCGGCCGGAGGATCTCGACGCCGCGCTTCGTCCCAAGACGCTCGACGAGTTCATCGGCCAGAAGAGCGCGCGCGAAAATCTGCGTGTGTTCATCGATGCCGCGAAGAGCCGCGGCGACGCGCTCGACCATGTGCTGTTCTTCGGTCCGCCCGGGCTTGGCAAGACCACGCTCGCGCAGATCATCGCGCGCGAGCTTGGCGTCGGCTTTCGAGCCACATCGGGGCCGGTAATCGTCAAGGCGGGCGATCTCGCCGCCTTGCTCACCAATCTCGAGGACGGCGATGTTCTGTTCATCGACGAGATCCACCGCCTCAATCCCGCGATCGAGGAGGTGCTTTATCCGGCTATGGAGGATCGGGCGCTCGATCTGATGATCGGCGAGGGCCCGTCGGCCCGTTCGGTGCGCATCGATCTCCCCAAGTTCACTTTGATCGGCGCGACCACGCGGCAGGGGCTGATCACGACGCCGCTGCGCGACCGCTTCGGGATCCCGGTCCGACTGAACTTCTATGCGGTCGAGGAGCTGGAGCAGGTCGTCCGTCGTGCCGCGCGGTTGCTCGGAATGGACCTTGCCGACGATGGCGCCAACGAGGTCGCACGCCGCTCGCGTGGCACGCCGCGGATCGCCGGCCGGTTGCTGCGCCGCGTTCGGGACTTCGCGCACGCCGAAGGTGACGCCTGCGTCGATGCCCGCGTCGCTGACCGCGCGCTCACCCGGATGGAGGTCGACGCAATCGGCCTCGACGCGATGGATCGGCGCTATCTGATGATGATCGCCGATATCTACAAAGGCGGTCCGGTCGGCGTCGAGACGCTCGCCGCCGGCCTGTCAGAGCCGCGCGACACGATCGAGGAGGTGATCGAGCCCTTCCTGATCCAGCTCGGACTGCTTGCGCGGACCGCACGCGGCCGCGTGCTCAACGGCCGCGCCTGGACACATTTGGGGATCACGCCCCCGCGTGGCGCGCAGGACGGTCTCTTCGCGGACAAATAGCGCGCCGTATGCGGCTGGCCCGACGCATTTCCGGGACGGTTGCGCATTTGCCCCTTTGCACGCGAATCCGCGGACTCTAGGACCGGACTGTGGGGAGAATTGAACTCGACAGTCCGTACGAGGGCGCATTCGAAGGCGGAACGCATCACTTCGCGGTGCGTATCTATTATGAGGACACCGATGCGGCCGGCATCGTCTATTACGCCAACTATCTGCGCTTCATGGAGCGTGCGCGTTCGGAGATGCTGCGCTCTCTCGGCATCGATCAAAGGGCGATGCTCGACGCGGGGACCGGTGCCTATGCGGTGGCACGTATCGAAGTCGATTATCGCGTGTCGGCGCGGCTGGATGATGCGATCCTGGTGTTGAGCAAGGTGCAGCGGATACGGGCCGCTGCCTGCGTCATTCATCAGAGAGTCATGCGCGGCCGGGAACTCTTGGCCGAAGCGGTGGTGACGGTCGCATTCGTCTCGCCCGGCGGTCGCCCGCAACGGCAGCCGCGCGACTGGGTGAAGGCATTCGAGAAGCTGAAAGGGGAAGCGTCGGAGTGACTGTTGCAAATACCGCGGGGACGGCGCCGCCGAGCATGTCGCCGATCGCCCTCTTCCTTCACGCCGACATAATCGTCCAGACCGTGATGCTCGGGCTGCTGCTCGCCAGCATCGTCACATGGGGCATCATCTTCGCGCATCTGCTGCGCATCCGCCGGCTCGGCGGCGAGAATGAGAAGTTCGAGCGCGCCTTCTGGAAAGCCGAGGATTTCGACCGTTTCTACGAGGCGCACCGTGCCAATGTCTGCCCGAGTGCCAAGGTCTTTGCCGCCGGCATCCTCGAATGGCGCCAATCGACCGCCGGCGTACGCATCGACAAGGATGCGACGCGATCCCGGCTTGCCACGGCCATGCATTCGGCGGTCGGCGCCGAGATCGACCGTGTCGCCGATCGGCTCAACATCCTCGCGACGGTCGGCTCGGTCGCGCCGTTCGTCGGCCTGTTCGGCACCGTTTGGGGAATCATGCGCAGCTTCAGCGACATCGCCGGCGCCAACAACACCAGCCTGTCGGTAGTCGCGCCGGGCATTGCCGAGGCATTGTTTGCGACCGCGCTCGGCCTGTTCGCCGCGATCCCGGCGGTCATCGCCTATAATCGCATGGCGCATGGCATCAATTTGATGGAGGCGAAGCTGACGCGCTTTGCGGACGGCTTCCACGCCCATCTCAGCCGTGAACTCGAGGCGGGCGAGGCCGAGCCGGTCGAGGATCCTTATTCGGTGTCCGGCCTGGTCGGGAACGACCGCATCTTCCCGCAAGCAAAAGAGCGGGCTCCAGTCGATGATGGCGACGAAGATGTTTGATCGAGCGCGCGCCACTCTGGACGGTGCCTGACCATGGCGATGGGTCCGATGCACAGCGGCGGCCGCCGCCAGCGCAGGGCGCCGATGGCCGAGATCAACGTCACGCCGATGGTCGACGTGATGCTCGTGCTGCTGATCATCTTCATGGTCACCGCGCCTTTGCTCGTCGCCGGGGTTCCGGTCGACCTTCCGGACAGCAACGCCGGCGCGCTCGATCAGCAGAAACAGCCGCTGGACATCTCGATCGACCGTGACGGCAAGATCTTCGTCGGCGACGAGCCGGTCGCGGAGGCGCAGCTGCCCGAGATTTTCGCTGCGCGCCGCGCCGCTGCCGGCGGTGAAAGTCCGCCCGTGTTCCTGCGCGCAGACCGTGGACTCGATTATGGCCGCGTGATGCGGATCATGGGTGAACTCAACCGCGCCGGGCTCAACAAGGTCTCGCTCGTCACCACAGGGCCCGGGGCGAAGCAATGAGGCTCGATCGCGCCGAACAGGCCGGTTTCGGCATCGCGTTGGGCGCGCATGTCCTGTTGGTCGCGATCTTGTCGATGGGCTTCCTGGCGATCCGCACACCGCCGGTGATCAAGCGCCAGGCGATCGAGGTCCAGCTGGTCGACGAGGTTGGTCTGGAAAGCGCCGCGCCGCAAATTTCGGAAACGCCCCCGGCGCCAAAGCTGGCCGAGGTCGAGGGACCGGTCGAACCCGATGTGGTCCCACCGGAGCCGGCGCCCGTTCCGGAGCCCGCGCCTGTGCAAAAGGCGACGCCCAGACCTGCGCAGGTACCCAAGCCAGTGCCCGCTCTTAAGCAGGCGGTGGCCAAGCCTGCGCCGCCGGTTCCTGCCAAGACGGCCGACACCAAGCCCAAGCCGCCCGTGCGTACCGCCGGCCGGCTCAAGGGTATGCTGTCGGGCCTGTCCGAACGCGAAAGCGACAGCAGGTCCGAAACGCCGCCGGCAAGCGTAGCCTCGCCCGCGGTCCAATCCTCGCTGGCTGCGGCGGTGCGCCGCCAGCTCAAGCCGCACTGGAAGGCCCCGACCGGCGCCGATGCCGAACAGTTGCGCACCGAGCTCACCATCACCCTCGCGCGCGATGGATCGGTGACCAATATCCAGGTGCTCCGGCAGACCGGGATAACCCCGAGCAATCGCGCCCAGGCCGGATTGCACAAGGAACGCGCGATTGCCGCGGTGCGGCTCGCGTCGCCGTTCCAGCTTCCCGCGCAATTTTATGACACGTGGAAAGTCTTGAGCCCTATTGGTTTCGACAAGAGGCTATCGCAATGAACCGGTTGAAGTGCTTCCTCCTGGCCATCGCGGCCGCGTTCGTCTTCGCCGCACAGCCCGCGATGGCGCAACTCAGCGTCGATGTCACCGACGAAAGTGGCGACGATCTGGTCATTGCGGTGCCCAATCTGGCAACGCCGCAGACCGCGTCCACTGCGGCCGGGCCGACCGACGTGCTCGGCCGTCAGATCGCCGACGTGATCGTGTCCGATCTGCGCGGCAGCGGCCTGTTTCGCCCACTCGGGCCTAGTGCCGTGCGGACCATATCCTATCCCGAAGTGACCAGCCCTGATTATGTCTATTGGCCGGGCACCGGCGCCGCGGCGCTCGTCCAGGGTTTCGTGCGCGTCAATGACGACGGCAAGCTTACGATCGGCTGCTATCTCTACGATGTCGCGCTCAAGCAGGAGCTGACCCGCCAGGGTTTCGTGCTCGCGCCGGCCGACTGGCGCCGTGCCGCGCACAAATGCGCCGATGCGATCTATGCGCGCCTGTCGGGCGAAAGCCCGTTCTTCGACAGCCGCATCGCCTATATCGCCGAAAGCGGCCCCAAGGGTAACCGGGTCAAGCGGCTCGCGATCATGGACTCGGACGGCGCCAACCACCGCTTCCTTACCAATGGCCAGTCGATGGTGCTGACGCCGCGTTTCTCGCCCGATTACAAGCAGATCGTCTATCTGAGCTACATCGACAAGAAGCCGCGCATCTACATCTACGACATCGGCACCGGGCGCCAGCATGTCGTGACCGAAAGCGCCAACCAGACCTTCGCGCCGCGTTTCTCGCCCGATGGCCGCAATATCCTTTATTCGATGGCGGTCGGCGGCAACACCGACATCTACCGCATCTCGGTCAACGGCGGCACGCCGGTACGGCTGACCAACTCGCCGACCATCGACGTTGGCGGCAGCTACTCGCCCGACGGATCGAAGATCGTGTTCGAAAGCGACCGCTCGGGCAGCCAGCAAATCTATGTGATGAATGCCGACGGGTCGAATCAGCACCGTATCAGCTTCGGTGGCGGTAGCTACGCGACGCCCGAATGGAGCCCGCGCGGCGATTTGATCGCCTTCACCAAGATCGCCGGCAATTTTCGCGTCGGCGTTATGACTCCGGAAGGCCAAAGCGAGCGCCTGCTCACCAACAGCTGGCAGGACGAGGCGCCGAGCTGGTCGCCCAACGGGCGCGTGATCCAGTTCTTCCGGTCGACCCAGGGACGCGACGGCAATGCGAGCATCTGGCAGGTCGACCTGACCGGCACGAACGAGCGGCGCATTCCAACGCCGCTCAATGGATCGGATCCGGCCTGGGGGCCGTTGCTACCTTGAACATAGTAAGGAGAGACTGATGAAAAAGAGCATGACGCTCGCGGCACTTACAGCCGCATTGGCAATTGCGGGCTGCGCCAAGAAGCCGCCTGCCGTGTTGCCGCCAGGGCCATCGTCGGAAAATACCACGCCGGTCGATAACGGCCCCATCGAGGGCCAGGTGCTTCCCGGCTCGCGCGCCGATTTCCTGCGCACCGTGCCATCCGACCGGATCTTCTTCGACACCGACAGCTTCTCGGTCGACGATCAGGATCGAGTCACGCTCGATGCGCAGGCCGCCTGGCTGCAGCGCTATCCCAATGTCCGCGTGACGATCGAAGGCCATGCCGACGAACGTGGCACGCGCGAATATAATCTCGCGCTCGGCGACCGCCGCGCCAATGCCGCGAAGAATTACCTGCAAAGCCGCGGCATCGACGCCGCACGTATGGCGGTGATCAGCTGGGGCAAGGAACGCCCCGATGCGGTCGGCTCGGACGAAAGCGCCTGGGCAAGAAACCGCCGCGCGGTGACGGTGATCCCGCAGTGACACAACGATCTCCCCTCCCGCTTGCGGGAGGGGGTCAGGGGGTGGGCGGCCGTAGAGCGCGTGCGCAACGAATACCCACCCCTCAATCCCCTCCCGCAAGCGGGCGGGGAGGCGGTCGTGACCGAATTTCCCTCCTCATTCCTTCCCGAAAATCGCCACACTCCGCCCTTCGCCCGACGCCATCCCGCGATACATCCCCGGCGTGTTGAACGAATAGGCCGTCTCGCCCCCGGGCGTCACCACGATCACGCCGCCGCTGCCGCCAAGGCCTCCCACTTCGGCTATGACGGCATCGGCCGCCTGCTGGCCACCTTCACCCTTCATCCTGATCCGCGCGCAGATCTCGTGCGCGACCCCCACTCGGATGAAATATTCGCCCGCGCCGGTCGACGACACGGCGCACGCCCGGTCGTCGGCATAGGTGCCCGCGCCGATCACCGGGGAATCGCCGATCCGGTCCCAGCGCTTGCCGGTCGTTCCTCCGGTCGAGGTCGCCGCCGCAACATGCCCGGCGCTGTCGAGCGCGACCGCGCCGACAGTGCCATATTTGAACTCGACATCGGCGGCCGAAAACTTGCGCGTCTTCATGTCGACCAATTGCTGCTGCCGGTCCGGAGTGATGAAATAAGCGTTGGGAACCTGCGCCAGCCCCTGCTCGCGCGCAAACACGTCCGCGCCTGGTCCGGCGAGGAAGACGTGCGGGCTCTTCTCCATCACCGCGCGCGCCAGCGATATCGGGTTGCGCGTCTCTTTCACGCCGGTGACGGCACCGGCGGCGCGCGTTCGCCCGTCCATGATCGACGCATCCAGCTCGGCTGTGCCGTCCCAGGTCAGCACCGCGCCGCGGCCGGCGTTGAAATCGGGATCGTCCTCGAGCACCTTGATCGCTGCCTCGACCGCGTCGAGCGCCGCACCGCCGCCGGAAAGTACCGCCGACCCCGCAGCCAGCGCCCGGTCCAGCGCCGCGCGGACGCCTTTCTCTTTCTCGACGGTCAGGTGCTCGCGGTCGATAATCCCGGCGCCGCCATGGATCACCAGCTTCCAATCCTGTGCCTTTGCCGTGCCGGCCATCATCAACGCTCCGAGAACGAGCAGCAGACGCATGGGATCCCCCTTGCTTTGCGGCCCGCCTAGCAGAACCCTTGTCCCGGATGCGAGCATTTGCGTTTCGGCGCTTGTCTTGGCCCGTTAACGTGGAGCGGCTATAGAGGCGCCATGTCCATTCGTCCGTGGCGCGACATAGCGCGCCGCCAGTCCCGCCAGATCATGGTCGGCAACGTGCCGGTGGGCGGCGATGCGCCGATCACCGTCCAGACGATGACCAACACTTTGACGTCCGATGCTGCCGCGACGATCGACCAGATCCGCCGTTGCGAAGAAGCAGGCGTCGACATCATCCGTGTATCCTGCCCCGACGCCGAATCGACCGCCGCGCTCAAGACGATCGTCCGTGCCGCGAAGGTGCCGATCGTCGCCGACATCCATTTTCACTACAAGCGCGCGCTCGAAGCCGCCGATGCCGGCGCTGCCTGCCTGCGGATCAATCCCGGCAACATCGGTTCGGCCGAACGTGTCGGCGAGGTTGTCCGCGCCGCCAAGGCCAATGGCTGCTCGATGCGGATCGGCGTCAATGCCGGCAGCCTCGAAAAGGATCTGCTCGAAAAATATGGCGAGCCGTGCCCCGAGGCTCTAGTCGAGAGCGCGTTAGACCATATCCGGCTGCTCGAGGATCATGACTTCCGCGAATATAAGGTCGCGGTGAAAGCGTCCGACGTGTTCCTCGCCGTCGCCGCCTATCAGCAGCTTGCCGAAGCGGTCGATTGCCCGCTGCACCTCGGCATCACCGAGGCCGGCGGACTGATCGGCGGCACCGTCAAGTCGGCGCTCGGCATCGGCTCCTTGCTGTGGTTCGGAATCGGCGACACGATCCGCGTCTCGCTTTCGGCCGAGCCGGAAGAGGAAGTCCGGGTCGGCTTCGAAATCCTCAAGACGCTCGGTGTCCGCCACCGCGGCGTTCGCGTCGTCTCATGCCCAAGCTGCGCGCGTCAGGGCTTCGACGTCATCCGTACCGTGCAAAAGCTGGAGGAGCGGCTCGCGCATATTTCGACGCCGCTATCGCTTTCGGTGCTCGGCTGTGTCGTCAACGGCCCCGGCGAGGCGCGCGAGACCGACATCGGCATCACCGGCGGCGGCAACGGCAAGCATATGGTCTATCTCTCGGGCGTCACCGACCATCATGTTCAGGATGCCGACATGATCAATCACATAGTCCGTCTCGTCGAGGCGAAGGCTGCGGAGATTGAGGCTGCGATGACCGACACACCCATGACGGCGGCCGCCGAATGAGCGGCGGCTGCTGCGGCCATGACGACTCGATTGCCCATGCGGCTGCCCGCAATCACGAAATGCGCCGCGTATTGATCATCGTGCTGGCGATCAACATGGCGATGTTCGTGCTCGAATTCGGCGCCGGCCTGATCGCGCAATCGGCCGCACTGACTGCCGATTCGATGGACATGCTCGGTGATGGCCTGGTCTATATTGTCAGCATCTACGCGATCCACCGCTCGACCCGCTGGCGCGCCGGCGCTGCTTTGTTCAAGGGTCTGTTCATCCTCGCGATCGGCCTCGGCGTGATCGTGCAGATTTGCTTCAAGATCGCCTATGGCGTGCCGCCGTTGACCTCGCTGATGGTGATCTTCGGGACGCTCGCGCTCGTCGCCAACGCCGTCTGCCTCCGGCTGCTCTGGCAGTTCCGCGCCGAGAATGTGAACCTGTCGAGCACCTTCGAATGCTCACGCAACGACGTCATCGCCAATGTCGGCGTGATCGTCGCGGCGGGCGGTGTCGCACTCCTTCGCTCACCTTGGCCGGACATTGCGGTGGCGATCGTGATTGCCTTCCTGTTCCTGCGCTCGGCGCTGCGCGTCATCGCCGAGGCCTGGCCGCTGTATCGCCGGCCCGGGCTCGAACCGGCGCGCTAGCCGCCGCATGGTTAGCGCCCGTTAACCATCCCGCGTAACCGGATGCCAGCCATGTTCGGCTAGGGCATCGGCATGATCAAGCCGCTCCTCATGGTGGTTGCCGCTGGCATCGGTATCGGCCTGCTCGTGCCGACCGGCGAGGCGCCCGCGCCCGCGGACCCGGCGTCCGCGAAACCCACCGTGGCACTCGCCTCGGCGAGTCCGATGCCGACGACCACACCCGCGCCAACGGGCGAGACACTGCTTCAGCGCACCGGCAACGCATTTTACGTGAACGGCTCGGCCAATAATCAGCCGGTCCATTTCGTCGTCGACACCGGCGCCTCTGTCGTCGCGCTGACCGTCGATGACGCGCGCCGCATAGGTATCCCGTTTTCGGAAGGCGATTTTACCGTCGTCGGTCGCGGCGCATCCGGAGACGTCATGGGCAAGGAAGTGATGCTCGACAGCATCGAGATCGAGGGCAAGCGCGTGTCGCAGGTCCGCGCAATAATCTGCCAGGGCCTCACCGTCTCGCTGCTCGGCCAGACCTATTTGTCGCGAATCAGCGCCGTCCAGATGAACGGCGATTATATGGTGCTGCGCTAGCAGACGGCTCCCGTCTGGCTGGTGACGGGACGGTCCCGCACCGCTATCCGCAGACGATGACCGCGCCATCCACCTCACGTTCTTCGCTCGCACCGTTCCTGGTGCTGGCGGTCGGCGTAGCCGTCTTTTCCGGGATGGATGCGCTGATGAAGGGGCTTACCCTCGCCATGGGCGCTTACAATGCGGTCTTCTGGCGGCTGTTGATCGCGGTGCCGATCAGCGCCCTGATCTATTTCTCCACCCGCAAGGGCTGGCCGACGCGCACAACGCTCAAGCGCCACCTGCTGCGCGGCGCGGTCAATGCGGCCAGTGCGGTGACATTCTTCTTCGGGCTTGCGCGGATGCCGATCGCCGAAGCCATCACATTGTCGTTCGTCGCGCCGATCATCGCGGTCTATCTCGCCGCCGCGCTGCTCGGCGAGAAGGTCGGCCGGCGGCCATCCTCGCCTCCGTGCTGAGCTTCATCGGCGTGTTGGTGATCGTCTGGGCGCGGCTCGGCCAGCCGCACGGCGATCGCAGCATCTGGGGCGTCGCCGCGATTCTCGCTGGCGCGGCGCTCTACGCCTGGAACCTGATCCTGTTGCGTCAGCAGGCGCAAGTCGCGGGCCCGCGCGAGGTCGCCTTCTTTCAGACCTTCACCGTCGTCATCTGGTTGACCGCCTTCGCGCCGTTCCTTGCGGTCGTTCCGCCGTCCGCAGAGCTGCCCAAACTGGTTGCTACCGCGATGCTCACGATCATCGCCGCCTTGCTGTTCGCCTGGGCTTATGGTCGCGCCGAGGCACAGCTTCTCGCCACGCTCGAATATAGCGCTTTGCTCTGGGCCGCTTTGTTCGGATATCTGATGTTCGATGAACATGTCGCCGTCACCACGATCGCGGGCGCAGTGCTGATCGTTGGCGGCTGCGTGCTTGCTGCCCGCGCCGGCCGGCACCCGATGTCGCCGGCCGAGGCAATGGTGTGACACCCGCTTTCGCCTGGCTCGCTTTGATCGTCGGCGGCTGCTTCGAGGTCGGCTTCACGACCTGCCTGCGCTTCGTCGACGGGTTCAGGAACGCGCCCTGGACCGCCGGATTCCTGGTCTCGGTCGTGATCAGCATGGGCCTGCTCGAGCTCGCCTCGCGCACGATCCCGATGGGCACGGCCTATGCGGTGTGGGGCGGTATCGGTGCGCTCGGCACCGTGCTGGTCGGAATCGCCTGGTTCGGCGAGCCGGCCGCGACAATGCGCATCCTGCTGATCCTCGCACTTGTCGCCTGCATCGCGGGACTTAAGCTGACAGCCTGATCGTCCGCCTACTTAGGCGCCAACAGCGCATCGATCGTGCCGTTGCCCGCGCCCGCTTTCTCGAACCACGGATAGCGAAGCCCGCCGTACCAGCCCAGATCGACGGTGCGGAACGCATCGCCGCTCTTGACCAACAGCTGCACCGGCGCCTTGCTGTCCTTCGCCTGCTTGATCGCCGCCTTGAGCGCGTCGGCATCGAAGCTGCGGCCGTTCACGGCGAGGATTTGCCCGCCGACCGACAGCCCGGCGTTGAACGCCGCGCTGTCCCAAAGCACGGCGCTGATCTTGCCGTCGCTATTGACGACGAGGCCGCCTGAGTAAGTAAGGTCGCTGTTCTTGCGCACCTGCTCGAGCGCCTTGAACCAGCTGTTGGGCTCATGCCTGTAGATCAGGCGGTAGCCGCCCTGGGTAAAGCCGTCGAGCGGCGCCTTGTCGGCAATCGCGTCGACCTTGCGTTTCAGAAAGTCCGCCCAGTCATAGGGCTGGATCTGGTTCAGCGTCGCGACGACATCCTCGAACCTGTAAGTCAGTTCGCCATAGTCGCGGTCGTTCATCCCAAAGAAGGCGCGCGCGAAATCGTCGAGCGACTTCTTGCCGCGCGATTGCTGGCGGATGATGCGGTCGACGTCGGTCCAGATCAGCAGGCCTTCGTTGTAATAATCCTCCGACCGCTGCCAGCTGCGCCACGGCTGGGGCGCGCGCCGCGCGATGATCGGGTCGTTGGTCGTGTCGATCAGCGGCCGCCAGGAGCGCCCAGGCGTGTTGTCGAAAGTCGCGGCGATCGTGGCCAGCGCACCCAGCGCTTCATCCTTGGTCAGCAGTCCCGAGCGCGCGCCCAGCACGTAACCCCAGAATTGCGTTTGTCCTTCGTAGACCCACAGCAGGCTGTCTTCCATCGGCGTCCGGAAATCGGCAGTCCACAGATCCTGCCCGCGCCGATATTTGCCGTTCCAGCTGTGCACATACTCGTGCGGCAGCAGATAGCGGTCGGGAAGCGCCTTGGCCCAGTCGGTGAAATAGCCGGGCGCGACCCCGTCCTCCGAGCTGCGATGATGTTCCAGCCCGATGTCGCCGAGATTATCGGAGATGGTCATCAGGAAATCATAATGGTCGTAATGCTGCGCGCCGAACAGCTTGAGCGCCTGCGTCACCAGCTTGCGGTGCGGCGCGAGCTGCGCCTCGCTCGCCTCCAGCTCCGCCGCACTGTCGGCGGCGATCGCCAGCGTGACGTCGCCGCTCAGCAGGATGCGCCTGAAATAGGCGCCGGCGATCGCCGGGGAATCGGCCAGCACGTCGTAGCCGACCGTCTCATAGCTGATCGGTCCCGATTTGCTTCCGGCGACCGGCCGCAGCGCGGTCGCGACCTGCCAGCCCGGCGGCACGGTGAGGGTCGCCTTCACCTTGATTCCGCGCGTGTAATAGCCGGCCGGATAGAGCGAGTTGGCGATCCACTGGATGCTCGCCATGTCGGGAGTCATCACGATCCGGCCCTGGTCGCTTGCGGTCGGCGAAACATACTGGAAGGCGACGTCGATCGCGCTCACGCCCGCGGGCACGTCGACGTGGAACGCATAGACGTCGAGCGTGTCGCGCACCCATTCAAGCGTGCGGCCATTGGCAGTGATCGTCAGGCCGGCGACCTTGTTGATCTGCCCGCTCGGCGCATGATTGCCGGGCAGCCATTTGGGGTAGAGCAGCACCAGATCGCCGGCCACCGCCACCGGGATCCGTTGCCTGATCCTGAAAATCCCCTGCCGGACGTCGCTGGCATCGACGGCCAGCTCGATCACGCCCGGATAGGGAATATCGCGCGCCGCCGGGATCCGGTCGTTCTTGGCTGTTGGTTCGGGCGGCGCGGCATGGACTGGAGCGGAAGCAAGGCCGGTGGCAAGCAATATGGCAGCAAGCGTGACAAGCCGCATACGGACGCTCCTGAATTTCATGCGGCTTTGGCTAGGCCATTGAAATTATACTTGTCTACAATGCTCGTCATTGTTCAATCCGGCTTCAAAATCCAAAATGCGTCTCCGCCGGCAACCTGAGCGACGATTCGGAGAATGGCGGTGCGGGGCCAACCTTGTCGCGTTCCTCCGCGGAGACCCGCCGATATCCGGCAAGCAGTCGGGCAAGTCGCGGTGCGTCGAGCTTCAGGGCCTGCAGGGGCCAATAATGATTTGGATCCTCTGAAGTGACTGGACTCGTGCCCTGCTCGGAAGTGGCGCCGCTCATCAATTGCGAGAGGCGGTTCTCGGGTCCGACGAACACGACATCGTTGGGCCGGACCGACGCGATGCAGGCCAATCCTTCGCGGCTGAATCTCGAAAAGGCCATTTGCTCGGTAAAGTCGGCCTGCCTCAGCGAAATTCTGACCTGGGGCCGGATAACGTAGATCCGGCGGTTGGGTGCTGCGTAAAGGTCAGAGATCGGCACGCAGGACGCGGCCTTACCACCCGATATCCGATAGCCTTCCTCCTGAAGCGCGAGGTGAATATAACGATCCTCGTTCCAATGCTCGATGATGACGATCCGGGTGGCCCCCGACGGAATATTCGATACGTTGTGAAGCAGGCGAAGGTCGGTACTCATATTGTACTGCCATGTCCGCCAGTTCGACACATTGGCGAACCGCCCTGCCATGACGCGCGGTCCATCCTTGACGATATATCCGGCGATCGGCCCGAATAGCGAATAGATCAGAAGGGCAAACAATCCTCCGTGCAAAACGGCGGAGATGCGTGTGCGGGGACCTTCCAATAACGCTCGGACTGCCACGATAGTCAGCGACGCAAACAGCGGTGTGAGCGGCAGAAGCTGCCGAATTTCCCAGAGCCTGTCGAACAGGAGCGAGATGAATATTATTGGGACGAGCACCGTGCGTGCGACGGCCCAACGGTCCAGGCTCCGGACGGTCGGGACGGTGCCGCCCAGAACGAGCAACGTTAGTGCTGGGCCCAGGAAATAGAAGGTTATGACGCCGACATAGAGGAGGTCGGTTGGCCGATCCCAATATTTGAGGGCTGATGAACCGACCTTGAGAACGTCCATCGGGGTCGCATGGAATATCGCCAGTGGCACGATGACCGTCAGAGCGCAGATCGTCCCCGCAAACGCCAGATCGATCAACTTCTTCCGATCGGGATCGGTGCGTTCGAATATTATCAGCGGAACCATGACTGACATCAGCACCATGTCCGTACGGGTCAGGATTGCCGCTCCGAGCAACGTTCCGCAAAGGATCGCGCCGGCTGGACGCTGTGGAAGATACAGTGCGGAGAGCGCCGCGGTGAACAGGGCGCAGGCAAAAAGATTGTCGTTCAGGAAGAACGCGCTCTCAACCGCGCCGGGCATCAGGATGATGATGAAAAAGGCCAGGATTGGCGAACATCGTGTCCATTTACTGACCAGATAGACACAGCAGCCCGCAAACACCGGCGCAGAGATCCATGTCAGCAGGGTCATGGCCGCGGTCGCGCTGATGTTCAGCGCTGCGGCGATAGCCGCGGTGGCCAGCAACCACCCCAATTTGGTTAGGCCGTACAACTCGCCGACCATCGGTTGGTGCCTGTCGAAGTTCGCCAAATTGTCCCGGGAGAGATGCATCGCCAGCGACGCCACCGATGCGGTGAAACCCTCGACGTGCACCGGGGTCAGGATCGGCAGCAGCAGATAGGCCGTCAGTATCAGCGCCGGCAGCGCCGCGGCGACTCTCAGGAGCCGCGACGACGTCCATGTGGGCGGCGCCGGCTTCGCTTCATCTTTCACGCAATTCCGCCGTCATCCCCGCCTGTCCCATGGGCCGCGGCCCGTATAGCCGGATCGCTACATTCGGGATGGTTAACGGGCAACGATATTTACGCGTGGGTCGCGCAAGGTTCAGAAGCGCGAGTTGGTTCGTCGGCGTGTGACCAGCATGCCATCGGCCGCGGTGGCCGTCGCTTCGCCGCTGCCGCGCGCCTCTTCCCGGTCCAGCCGATAGCCATCCACGATCTGGGCGATCTTTGCCGTGTCGAGCGTGATCGCGCGAAGCGGCCAGTAATGATTTGGGTCTGCCGCCATCACCTTGTCTATCCTGGGGTCCGCGAAATCCCGGTCGATCAGGCGCGCAAGCCGGGTCGAGCGCGCGACCAGGATTACATCGTCGGGACGGACCTCGGCGATGCAGGGCAGCCCCCAGCGCCGCAGCCGTTCGCCTGCGATCTGCTGCCAGAAACCGGCATGGGCCTGATGCAGCCTGACGAGATAGAGGTTTCGCGATCCATCGCTGAAATGCTCGGTCAGCACCGCGCACGCGCCGGGTTCATGTACGACATGATAGCCGGCCTCTTGCAGTGCCAGATGCCCGAAGCGATCCTCGTTCCAATGGTCGACGATGATCGCGCGGCTGCGGCCCGGCGGGATGTCGGCCAGCGTTTTGAGCAACGCCACGTCGGCGCGGCTGTCTCTCTGCCATTGCTGCCAGAGACGGATATTGGCGACCCGACCGCCGAGCACGCGCGGTCCGTCCTTGACGACCGACGCGGTGGCGGGGCCAAGGATCGAAAAGGCTGCCAGGCCAAGCAGCAGCCCTGGTAGGATCATCGAGCCCCGGGTCCGCGGTCGCGACCACAAGTCGGTCACCGCCAGCGCCGCCAGCGAAGCCAGGAACGGGGTCAGCGGCAGCAGCTGTCTGATTTCCCACATCTTGCTCCAGAGGATCGCGAGGAAAATCGCCGGCGTCAGGACGAGGCGCGCGGCGGCCCAGGGCTGGCGCCGCTGCGCCACGGCGATCGCGCCGCACAGCGTCAGCACGGCGCCCGCCGGCCCGAGGAAATAGAGAATGATCATTGCGACATAGGCGCTCGTCGTCGGTCGCGCCCACGCCTCGACGGTGGCCGATCCGACTTTGAGGATGTCGAGCGGTGTCGCGTTGAAAAGCGCAAGCGTGCCGAATAGGACAATGGCGCCGCATGCGCCCGCAATCGACAAGGCGATCAGCTTGGGCCGCATCGGGCCGGTGCGTTCCAGCACGATCAGCGGGATCGCCAGCCCGATGAGGACCGTGTCTGCGCGGGTTAGGACCGCGGCTGCGAACAGTATCCCGCACAGCACGGCGCCGATCGCCCGGCGTTCGATATAGAGTGCGCACAAGCTGCCCACCGCGAGCGCCGCGGCGACCAGATTGTCGTTGAAGAAGAATGCGCTTTCGCTGACGCCGGGAAAGAGCATGAGGAGCGCGGCGATCAGCAGCCACGGCACTCCGGTCCAGCGCCGGATCAGGAATGCGGAACCGGCGGCGAATGCGGGCGCGGCGGTCCAGGACAGCAACGCCATTGCCGCGGTCGGTCCGATGTCGAACAGGCGTCCGATCGCGGCCGTCAGCATCACCCAGCCGAGCTTGGTGAGCCCGTAGAATTCGCCGTTGAGCGGCTGCGCTCGGTCGAAGTCGGGAAGGCTGCCTTGCTGGAGATGCATCGCCAGCGAAGCCACTGCGGCGGTGAAGCCTTCGACATGCACCGGTGTCAGGATCGGCAGCAGCAAATAACCGGTGAGGATCAGCGCCAGCAGCGCCGCGCCAATCTTCAGCGGCGGTGACGACATCCATGCTGGCAATACCAGCGCTGGTTCATTGGTCACGCAGTACCGCCGTCGTGCCGAACGATCAGGCACGGCGATCCGAACGCCTCGGCGGCGGCGATGCCGGCGGGCGAATCCTCGATCACCAGGCACTCGTCGGCAGGCACGCCCAGCCGGCTTGCGGCAAGGATATAGGCTTCGGGCGCGGGCTTGTGCGCGCGCACGTCGTCGCCCGTCACGACCAGGTCGAATAGAGTATCGGCGCCGTGATGTTCGAGCACGGCAAGAGCATTGACGCGCGACGCGGCCGTGACAAGTGCCGTCTTCACCCCCGGCCGCATCCCGGCGATCAGCTGCACCAGCGCATGGTTGAGCCTGCTCGCCGTCAGATGCTCGGGATAGAGCGCCGCCTTCTTCGCGGCGACCGCGCGCGGCTCGATGTCGGGACGATCTTCAAGCAGGTCCGGAAGGAAGTCGCGCCAGTTCCGCCCGAACGCGTTGCGCGTCCACCAGTCCTCGTCGATCGTGACGCCGTAGCACGACAGCGCCGCTGCGTAGGCGGCATAATTGGCGCCGCTCGTGTCCACCAGCGTACCGTCGAGGTCGACCAGCAATCCGCGCACGGTCATGCATAGGCCTGCTGGTATTTGCGCAGCAGCATGCTCGTGCAGGCAAAGAAAGCCAGGCCGCGTTCGGCCGACTGCCGCGCCTTATAGGGGGTGAGGCGCAAATAATTCACCAGCTCGTGGAAATAGACTTCGCGCAGCACGTCCTTGGAGAAGCGCGACACGATTTCCGATTCGAGCAGATTGTGCAGGTTCGCATAGGCTTCCGACCGGGTTATCGGCACGGTCATCCGCGTGTCGGATCGCGTGACCGGGCTGGACCTGTTCAGGCCTTCATAGCCCAGGTGCAGCGACTGCATCATCTTGGCCCAGTCGATCAAAGGTGAGTCGAAGATGTTCTCCGGGTTGGGATCGATGACATAATATCCCTCGGCGTGATCCGGCGCGACGACGATATTCTCGATCGTGAAGTCGCCGTGGATGACGGCCGATCGGCGGTGCTGAACCTGATCGTTCAGCCAGGCTGGGTCCTGGAACGCGTTCCATTCGTCCAGGTGATAATCGACGCCGTTGAACGTGAACGCGTCGTCGCCAAGTGTTTGGCGCGCAAAGCGGACTATCTGGTCGGCATTGTCGCTGACCTTGCGCGCCAGATATGCGTCGACTTGCGTCGGGTGCGCGATGTCGTTCGTCGCTCCGTGCATAACGTCCATGCCGTGCAGCGCCTTGAGTAAAGTCCGGCTGCTGTCGGTCAGCGGATTGCTGTGGATCGCTTCATAATATTCGCTGGTCCGGTCCCACGCCGGCATGTCGTAGCAAAAGGTCTCGTGCCCCGACTGCGGATTGAGCACCGGGACCAGTGGCAGGCTGCTGCGTTCGTGGCGCTGGAGCCAGTCCGCCTGTTGCTTGAGCTTGAGCGCAGCCGCGCCCATCCCGAACTTGCGGATCAGCATCCGGTCACGGGTCTCGACCAGCGCCGTCAGGGCTTCGGAACCGCCGTTGAAATAGCGGTGCACGACGCAATCCCCGACCGCGCGCATACCGAAGCCGCTGACTGCCGATCTGGCATCGCTGAACAAGGCGTCGAGGAAACCGTGATAGCCGCCGCCGTGCCGATAGCGCGTGCTGGCGGCGAAATGCGGCTGCGGTCCGCGATAGGGAAGGATCGGTGCGCGCGCCGGGATTTTCAGCCAGCGCGCATAGAGCAGATAGCCCGCGATGATCGTGGCCACCGGCGCCAGCACGAAAAAGCGGAGCGCTGGCGCGGATATGCCGGTGTCGGACGACCAGTGCAGCATCGATGTGAACGGCTGCAGCAGCAGGGCTTCGACGACCGACGCCTGCGACGTGCCGATCGCCGTGGCAAAGCAGCTATAAGCCGCGAGATAGACTGCCCACATCACGAAGGTCGTGATCGTGAACTGCCACCGCACCAAAGTTCCGCCGGCCAGGATCTCGGCGGTCGACCAGGCGAAATCGGCAACTCCGACGCGTACGCGTGGATTGAATAGCCCGGCCAGAAACCACAGGCCGCGCCGTAGCGCGATCGAGTGCCGCAGTACCACCGCGCCTCCGGCCAGCGTAAAGACCGTCGCCGCCGACGCGAGCGCCATCAGCGGAAAGCCATTGGTCCGGCCCGACAGCCACGCGCCGAACACGAAGGCGGTGACGATGACGATGTCGGCGACCCGCTCCGCCACCACGGTCGCGAACACCTCGGCAAGTCGTGCACCGCGCAGGCGGGTCGCGACGATTGCTCGGACGATTTCGCCGATCCGCAGCGGCAGGATTGCGTTGACCGCATAGCCGATGCCAAGGCTGCGCAGCAGGCCGCGCCGGTCCGGGGAGGCCTCGGTCCGCGGGAACAGCAGGCTCCAGCGATAGGCGCGGACGACGTGCGCCGCCAGCAGCAGGGTGGCCGCCGCGATCAGCCAGGCGATCCTGGTGTTGCTCACGACCAGCTGGCCCATGGATTGGCTGGCCCGGCGCCAAGGCTTTCGAGTTCCTTTGGAGTGCCGAACGAAATATGTTTGTCGAGCCGGCACAGGTCGACGCGGCCGCCATTCGAAATCAGGCGATCATACAGGCCGCTGATGAATACCTCGTCATAGCGGCATTCGGCCTGATAGCCCTCATAGGCACGCCGGTAGGTTGCCGCATCCGCGAACAGATAGCCGCCGGCGATCGCGTCGCTACTGACGACGACCTTTTCGGCGGTCCCTATCACTGCACCGGTTTCGCCGAAGCGCGCGTAGGAATAGGCCGGGTCGCTCGACCTGAAGCTGAGCAGCGCCGCCTCGGCCTCGTCGCCGAGCCGGTCGACGATGTCGCCCGCCTGCGGTGCGATGAATGCATGGTCGGTGTCGTTGACGATCACCGGGCCGTCGTGGCGCAGCGCATCCACGCCGATCATCGCGGTTTCGGCGGCGCCGGACGTTACCTGCTCGACCGTAACGAACCGCGCGTCGGGATAGGCGGACCTTATCTCCTGTTCGATATCATGTTCTTCGACATGCTCGCGCAACAGCACGAAGATCGTCTCGACGATGTTGAATGTGCGCCGCGCGCTTTCGGTCGCCCACCAGAAAAAGGGGCGTCCCCAAAGGTCGCGAAGCGGCTTCGGGGCATTTTCGCCGTTCGAGCTGAAACGCGATCCGCGCCCCGCCATCGGCATGACCAATGCAACTTCCCGCATCTTGCTCCCGGACCCTAGTCGACGCAATGCGTCCCCGCACTTCCAGGTCATGAACAGGAATAGTTAAGGAAAGGAAAAAATTGGCGAAATTTGGTGGTGCTTTAGGCCTGCTCACCACCCGCAAACCCCGCCACCACATCGAACCGATATTCGTCGTGCGGCTGCTTGCGGAAATCGCTTGCACGAAACCGCCGTCTCGCAAACGTGTACAGCATCGGCGCGCGCAAAGTATGCAGAGCCTGCGACACCATCTTGACGTTCGAAACCTGGTCGTCCTCGCGCCAGCTGATCGGAAAGAAATGCACCCGGTGTCCGCTGCCGATCATGTCGAGCAGCAGATAGGGGTTGAAGTGCAGGTCGTCGGGCAGGCGCAGCAGGCGATGATCGCTGAACGCCGCGCGGGCGAGCAGGTTCAGGCCGGATCCCATGTCGGTCACTCTGCGGCCTGCCGCGACGGTGAAGATCATGTTGAACACATGGTTTCCGAAGATCCGGAACGTCGAGTAATTCTGAACCGTCGCACCTTTGGTGAAACGCGCGCCCATGCAGGCGTCGTAGCGGCGATGGTCGCCGCTGCGCAGCACGGGAAGCAGATCGTCTATGTCGCCCTGGTCGTCGCCGTGCAGCGTGACGACATGCGTGAAGCCATTCTCCTCGGCATAATGATACGCCGCCTTGTGCGACCCGCCGAGATTATAATTGTCGCGGTTGCGCGCGACGGTCACCCGCGCATTTTCGACCTGCGGCGCATGCTCGATCGCGCGGTCGACAGTGCCGTCGCTGCTGCCATTGTCGAGAACGAGAATTTCCGCGACGTGGCCGGCGATCTCCCCCCGGAATTGCTGCAGCACACGGCCGATCTGCGGCGCGCAATTATAGCATGGGATGAAGACGAGGATTCGGTCGGTCGCCACGTTAGCTCTTCAGGCGGCGCGCGGCATCTTCATAGACCGCCGAAATGCCGTCGGTGACGTTCATCCGCGCGGCCCAGCCGAATCTTTCCTGCGCCTTGCGCGGATCGCCGATTGCCTGCTTGTAGACTTCCTTGACGATCCGGTCGCGCGAGAGTGGATAATCGCCCTCGAACAGCACCGGATAGGCATTCCAGTAATTTTGCGGGTCGTTCCACTCGGGCTCGACGTCGCGGCCGCTCACCTGCTGGAATATCGCGTAGAGCTCCGGAACGCTGAACCCCGTGCCCGAGCAGACATTGAAACGGTCTCCGGTGAACCGGCCGTCGGCTTCGATCATGCGCGTGAGCAGGTCGACGACGTCTTCGACATAGACATAGTCGCGCTGCACCTCGCTCTTGTTGAACAGGCGCGGCGCGCGTCCGAACACCAGCTCGCGCGCGACGTAGCTCGTGAAGGGTGGGCTGGTCCGAAGCACGTCCTGGTGCGGACCGTAGACGTTGAAGAAACGGCAGGTGACGATGTCCATGCCGTAATTTTCGGCGAAGCTGTCGCAGACCGATTCCGCCGCGGCCTTGGTCGACGCGTAGATAAGGTTCGGCGCGGTCGCGAGGTCTTCGGTGAACCTTTCGGCGTGATTGTTCTCATAGACCGCCGAGGTCGACGAAAAGACGATGCGGCGCACGCCTGAGCGCCGCGCTGCTTCCAGCACGTTCGCGACAGCGCCGGTATTGACGTCATAGGCCATGCCCGGCGCCTGCTGGCAGACTGGGAGCGCGGCGATTCCGGCGAGATGGACGATCGCGTCGATGCCATCGCAGTGCCGCGCGAAATCGGGATCGCGCACGTCGGCGCAGATGAACCGTCCGAACGGGCGTCCATCGATCAGCAGATTGTCGAGGTGGCCGAACGACAGATTATCGAGCAGCACCACCTCGTCGCCACGCTGGTGAAGGTGGCGTCCAAGCTGCGAGCCGACGAAGCCCGCGCCACCGGTGATCAACACCTTCATGATCTGGCAGACCGCGCAAGCGGGCCGGTCGTCAGCCAGCCCATGAACAGATAATTGGCGCCGAAGGTCAGCGGCAGGATGCACAGCTTGGCGGCGACTGGGATCAGTCCCGATGCAGTCAGCCAGGCGACAAGCCACGAGCCGGCCGCGATCCCGCACATGTGATAGAGCAGATAGCCGGCGAACATCGGAATGTGGAAGCGCCCGTCATAGCTGAAGATCCGCCGCACCGACGCGAAATAGACGAAGCTGACCCCGGCCACGCTCGACACCGCATTGGCGTGGAATGGCGAAGAGCCTGCCTGAATCAGCAGCGCGAAGGTCAGCAGGTCGAGACCAAGCCCGATGCCGCTGACGATTCCGAAGCGGAATATCCGCGCCCCGTGCCGCCGGACCTCGCCGGCGAAACCGCGTGACGCGGCAGCATGTCCTGACGGCCTTTCCATGGCGCTGTCGGTACATTCGCAATGGTTAATGAACAACGACTAACACCCATGCGCGAGCGCCGTCGCTGCATTTGGTCGCCATTGCGGCCCGCTGCCTTGGGTCCTAAGGGCGCGGGATGAGCAGCAGGCAGCAGCGGGTCAGGGGCACGCAGGATATCCAGGGCGAGGAGGCGCTTCGCTTCCAGTCGGTCGTCGCGGCGTTCGAGCGTGTGCGCCGGCTCTTCGCGTTCGAGCGGATCGAGATACCGGTGTTCGAGGCGACGGCGGTCTTCTCGCGGTCGCTCGGCGAGACCACCGACGTGGTCAGCAAGGAAATGTACACGTTCGAGGACCGCGGCGGGGATTCGATCACGCTTCGTCCCGAATTCACCGCCGGCATCTGCCGCGCCTATTTGTCCGAGGGCTGGCAGCAACTCGCGCCGATGAAGGTCGTCACGCACGGCGCCGCCTTCCGTTACGAGCGTCCGCAAAAGGGCCGCTTCCGCCAGTTCCACCAGCTCGACGCGGAGATATTGGGATCGGGCGAGCCTGCCGCCGATGTCGAATTGCTCGCCTTCGCAGCCCAGCTGCTGAGCGAGCTCGGCATTTCTGAGGGCGTGACATTGCAGCTCAACACGCTCGGCGACGCCGAAACGCGCGATGCCTGGCGTGCGGCGCTGGTCGCGCATTTCGAGGCGCACAAGTCCGATCTCTCCGAAGAAAGCCTCGCCCGGCTCGAGAAGAACCCGCTGCGCATTCTCGACAGCAAGGATCCGCGCGACCGGCCTGTAGCCGACAGCGCGCCGCCGATCGACGCCTTCCTGACGCTGGAGGCCGCCGACTTCTTCGCCAAGGTGACGGCCGGACTCGATGCCGCCGGCGTGGCGTGGGAGCGCAATCCCCGGCTCGTCCGCGGGCTCGATTATTATCGCCACACCGCGTTCGAGTTCGTCACCGACCGGCTTGGCGCGCAGGGCACCGTGCTTGCCGGCGGCCGCTACGACGGCCTGATCGAGGCGCTCGGTGGGCCGCTGACTCCGGCCGTCGGGTGGGCCGCGGGCATCGAGCGGCTGGCGATGCTGATCAATGCACCGGCGCGTCCCGCGCTCGATGTTGCGGTGGTTCCGCTTGGCGAGGCGGCCGAGGCGGCGGGGCTCGGCATATTGGCGTCGCTGCGCCGCGCCGGCCTTTCGGGCGACATGGCGTTCAGGGGTAATATGAAGAAGCGCATGGCGCGCGCCGATGCGGCGGGGGCGCGCTTTGCGGTGATCATCGGCGACGATGAGCTCGCGCGCGGCGCGGCTGCGGTCAAGGATCTGCGCAGCGGCGAGCAGGTCGATGTCGCGCTCGACCAGATCGCGGGCAAACTGCGCGCTTTATGACCTCCATCTCGGCCGATCGCATCGCCGCGATCGCGGCGCGCCGCGACGAATTGCAGAATGCGATGTCGGCGCCGAACCTCGCGCCCGACGAGTTCGTGCGCCTGTCCAAGGATTATGCCGAGATCGAGCCGGTAGCGGTCGCCGCCGAGGAGGTGCGCCGGCTTCGCGACGAGCTCGAGATGCTGGCCGGGCTGATCGCCGACACCGAGGCTGAGGCCGAATTGCGCGAGATGGCGTCGGACGAGATCGACCCGGTCCGCGAGAAACTGGCCTTGGCCGAACGCGCGCTCGCATTGAAGCTGCTGCCGCGCGATGCCGCCGATCAGCGCTCGGCGATGCTCGAGATCCGCGCCGGTACCGGCGGCGACGAAGCCGCTCTGTTCGCCGGCGACCTGCTGCGCATGTATCAGCGCTATGCCGAGGCGCAGGGCTGGCGCTTCGAGCTCATCTCGGCGAGCGAGTCCGACCTCGGCGGCTACAAGGAGGCGATCGCCTCGGTCGAGGGGCAGGGGGTGTTCGCCCGCCTCAAGTTCGAAAGCGGCGTGCATCGTGTCCAGCGCGTTCCCGCCACCGAAAGCGGCGGCCGCATCCACACCAGCGCTGCGACCGTCGCCGTGCTTCCCGAGGCCGAGGAAGTCGATGTCCAGATCGACGACAAGGACCTTCGCATCGATGTCTACCGCTCGTCGGGTCCCGGCGGCCAGTCGGTCAACACCACCGATAGCGCCGTTCGCATCACTCACTTGCCGAGCGGCCTCGTCGTCATCCAGCAGGACGAGAAGTCGCAGCACAAGAACAAGGCCAAGGCGCTCAAGGTGCTGCGCACGCGTCTCTACGAGCAGGAGCGCGAGCGGCTCGCCAGCGAACGCGCCGGCGCGCGCAAGTCGATGGTCGGATCGGGCGACCGCTCGGAGCGCATCCGCACCTATAATTATCCGCAGGGGCGGGTCACCGACCACCGCATCAACCTCACCTTGCATCGGCTCGACGCGATCCTGGCCGGCCCGGGGCTGGAGGAGCTGGTGTCCGCGCTGATCGCCGAGGACGAGGCCGACCGGCTCTCCAGTCTCGATGACGGTGCGTGAGGCGCTTAGCCGTGCCGCCGCGCGGCTGGCCGGCGGCAGCGACACGCCGCGCCTCGATGCCGAGCTGCTGATGGCGCAGGCGCTCGGCATCGACCGCCAGGCTTTGCTGCTCGGCGACCAGGCGCAGCCCGCTCCGCCGGCGTTCGACGCCCTCGTCGCCCGCCGCGCCGCCGGCGAGCCGGTTGCCTATATCCTCGGCCGCCGTGCCTTCTGGACGATCGAACTCGACGTCGGCCCCGGCGTGCTCATCCCGCGTCCCGACAGCGAAACCCTGATCGAGGCCGCGGTCGACCATTTCGCGGACCACCCTCCTGCGACGATCCTCGATCTCGGTACCGGTTCGGGCGCTCTGCTCCTTGCCGCACTCGACCAATGGCCCAACGCCCGCGGCCTCGGCATCGACGCATCCGAAGCGGCGCTAGCCATCGCGCATGCCAATGCCAATCGGCTCGGCCTCGCTCACCGCGCCACATTCCAACTCGGCGACTGGGCCGACGGTCTCGACCAGCGCTTCGACCTCATCCTGTGCAATCCCCCCTATGTCGAGGATGGTGCTCTGCTGCCCCGCGACGTCGCCGACTGGGAGCCGCATCAAGCGCTGTTCGCCGGTCCGGACGGCCTTGCCGCCTATCGCCGGATCGCGTCGGCGCTGCGGTCCGTGTTCGCCGAGCGCGGTATCGCCTGCATCGAGGTCGGCGCCGGTCAGGCCGCATCGGCCGGCGAACTGTTCGCGGAGCAAGGGCTACGCGTGTCGTCGCGCCGCGACCTCGGCGGCCACATCCGCTGCCTTATCGTCAAGGCTTGATGCGGATCATCATCTTTCCGCTTGGATTTGCGCCGGTTCATGGCTACATAGCGGACAGGGACGGGGCCTGGCACAGCAGAGAGCGGGTAAGGCAGTCCCTCATGACTCCCGATTGCTCCGGCGTCTTTTTGACGATCCTGGTGTAAGAAGGTGGGGGCCGCAGATGCGGTTGCCTGCTGCGGGTATTGTGCAGATTTTACGGCCGGGGCGGGCCTGGCCGATGGAGTGGCTAGAACGACCACTAAGCAAGGACTCTACGTTTGATCAACAATCGTCAAAACGGCCGCAGGCGCGGTCGTGGTAGCGGCGGACAACGCCCGCCGAATAATGTTCCCAATCCGGGTAACCGGCAGGATAATCGCCAGCGCGGCAATGCCGCCCAGCTGCACGAGAAATATAAGGCGCTGGCGCGCGATGCGCAGCTGTCCGGCGATCGCGTGCAGACCGAAAATTATCTGCAGTTCGCCGATCATTACTTCCGGGTCTTGAACGAGGGCCGCGCGCGCTTCGAGGAGCAGCGCCGCCAGCGCGACGATTATTCGCAGGACGGCAACGACGATCAGGACGGCGACGACCAGGACGACGGCGCAATGGCTGCCGACGGCGATGATCGCGACGATCAGCAGGACGATGGCGATAACGGGCGTGACTATCGCAACGGGTCCGATCGGCAGGATCGCCCGGAACGCCAGAGCCAGGAACGTCAGGATCGTCCTGAGCGTCAGGATCGTCCTGAGCGCCAGGATCGCGCCGAGCGTCAGGCTCGTCCGGAACGCCAGCCGCGCCCGTCTTATGCCCGCCGCGACCATGAGCCGCGCAACAACGAGTCCGACAACGCCGTCGACGAAGAGCGCATCTCACTCGAGGTGCTTCCGCCGGCGATTTCGATCAATACCCAAAGCGATGCCGAGCCGGAGCCCGAGCGCGCGCCGCGCCGCCGCACGCGCCGGCCACGGCCCGAAGCCGGGGACGAGATCGCACCGGCCGCCTGAGCCGGGATATCACCTACTTCAGGGGCGGCGAGCAATCGCCGCCCTTTTCGTTTGTCCGCATTGACAGAGCAGGTAATAATATATCATTGTTGCCTATGAAGTCCGGGAGGGGAAGTCCATGCGCCATCTGTTGCTTGCATCCGCGCTGCTCGCGTCTCCGGCGCTTGCCCAGACCAGCCAGGGCGACGTCGCGGTCACCATCTACAACGACAATCTGGCGCTCGTGCAGGACACCCGCCAGCTCGCGATTGGCGCACAGCGCTCGCGCATCGAATTCCCCGACGTCTCGGGCCAGATCCGTCCCGAAACGGTGACCTTGAGCGGCGAGGGCCTCGGCATCGTCGAACAGAATTTCGACTTCGACCTGCTGTCGCCGCAGAAACTGATGGAAAAAGCGGTCGGCCAGCAGGTCACCCTGGTGCGGACCAATCCCGCCAATGGCGCGGAGACGCGCGAGCGTGCCACCGTGCTTGCCGTCAATGGCGGCGTCGTGCTCCGCATCGGCGATCGCATCGAGGTGCTGCGTGACGACAGCCTTCCGGTCCGCGTGATCTTCGACAAGGTGCCCGAAAATCTGCGCGCGCGCCCGACGCTCTCGGTTACCGTCGAAAGCGAACGCTCGGGCACCCGCCCGGTCCGGCTCAGCTATCTCACCCCCGGTCTCGGCTGGAAGGCCGACTATGTCACCTTGTTTGACGAAAAGGCCGGCAGGATCGACGTGCAGGGTTGGATCACGCTCACCAACACCACCGGCACGACCTTCAGCAACGCCGACACCCTGCTGGTCGCTGGCCAGGTCCAGCAGCAGAACCAGGACTATTCGCGCGGCTATAGGCCGCCGCGGCCCAACAACATCCGCAAGCCCGGCACCGAGAGCGCCGACCGCGAACGGCTCGGCGATTTCTATCTCTACCCACTCAAGGAACGCACCACGATCGCCAACCAGCAGACCAAGCAGGTCAGCTTCCTCGACGTCGTCGGCGCACCCGGCCGCAAGGCCTATGAATATGACAACGCCTGGCTCGGCACGATGGACGAGGCGCAGAGCGCCAACACCGTGCTCAAATTCTCGACCTCGAAGGACCAGGGTCTCGGCGACGCACTGCCGGCTGGGATCGTCCGCGTCTACATGCGCGATGCCCGCGGCAACGCCCAGTTCATCGGCGAGAACAGCATCGGCCACACGCCGATGGGCTCGGAGCTGGGGCTCAAGACCGGCGAGGCGTTCGACGTGAAGGTCCAGCCGGTGGTCGAGAAACGCGAGCGGCTGTCGCCAAGCAAATGGCGCACCAGCATGCGCTACACTTTGACCAACGCACGGCCCGAGGCGGTAACCGTCGACCTCGTTCAGTCCGGTCTCGATTTCTACTGGGACGACACGCGCATCGTCAGCGAGAGCATGAAGAGCGAGCGGCGCTCATCCGACGAGACGCAATGGCATGTGCCGGTCCCTGCGAACGGCAGCGCGACGGTCACGGCGGTCTTCGAAACGCGCTTCTAGGCGATGGCCCGCGTCTCGCGCTTGCCTGTTCTTGCGGCGATTATCGTCGCCATGCTCGGCGCGTCTGCCGACGCACAGGCGATCGCGAGTTCGGCCGGGCCGCAATCGGTCTCGGTCACTGTCTACCGCGATCCGAACCGCACCGCGGAAAGGGCGATGAATCTTGGCTGGCTGAACGGTTATGCCCTGGTCTCGGAGGTACGCACGATCGACATTCCGGCCGGCGAGGCCGATATCCGCTTTGAAGGCGTCGCCGGCGGCATCATTCCCGAAAGCGCAATCGTCACCGGCCTTCCCGACGGCGTCGTCGAAAAGAACCAGGACGCCTATCTGCTGTCCGCCGCCAGCCTGCTCGACCGTTCGCTCGGCAAGCGCGTCCACCTCCGCCGCACGTCGCGCGCGACCGGCGCGGTGACCGAGCAGGATGCGATCATCCGCACCGGCGCCGATGGCGCGGTCGTGCTGCAGACCGAGGCCGGTTTCGAGGCGTTGCGCTGCTCCGGCCTTCCCGAAACGATCTTCTACGATCAGGTGCCGCCCGATCTTTCCGCCAGGCCGACGCTATCGGTGCGCACCCGGAGTCAGGCCGCGACCCGCGCGACCGTCACGCTTTCCTATCTCGCCACGGGCTTCGACTGGCAGGCGAATTATGTCGCCACGCTCAACCCGGCCGGCGACCGTGTCGACCTGTTCGCCTGGGTCACGCTCGCCAATGGCGACGAGACCGGCTTTGCGAATGCCAACACACAGACCGTTGCCGGCAAGCCGAACCGCGAGTCCGATCCGCCCCGCCTTGGCCGGGGCGGCGGCGAGCTTCGCCTGCAATGCTGGCCGCAGGGCACGACCAGCGACATCGACTTTCCGCCGCCACCCGCACCGCCGCCGCCGCCTATGATGGCGGGCTTCGAAGGCGATATCGTCGTCACCGCAGCGCGCATGGATGTGGCTAAGGCCGCTGCGCCGATGCAGGCGGTGCAGGAGGAGCTCGGCGACCTGAAGCTCTACCGCATCCCCGAACCGGTCACCGTCGCCGCGAACAGCCAGAAGCAGGTTGCGCTGCTCGAAAAGTCCGGCGTCGCGGTGCAGACCTTCTATCGCGCGACGATCAGTCCGTGGATGGGCGACGAACCGTTCCGCGCCACCCGCATCCTCAAGACTCGCAACCGCACGCAGGAAGGGCTTGGCCTGCCCTTGCCGGCGGGCGGCGTCGTCCTGTTCGCGGGCAATCGCGGCCGTCCCTTGCTGATCGGCGAAGGATCGGTCGGCGACAAGGCGATCGGCGAGGATGTCGAGATCGAGATCGGCGATGCGCCAGGATTGTTCGTCCGCGCCACCCGCACCGACGTCGTCGGGAACGTCGCCAAATATTTGCTGACGGTAACCAACGACCAGCCGAGACCGGTCCGCTTCGACGCCGAGTTCAACGGCATCGACAAAACGTCGATCGGAGACAAAGGTGCAAAGCTCGGCCGCCGCAATGGGCGCCCCTTATGGTCGGTCACCGTCCCAGCGAACGGCTCGAGGACGCTCGCTTATCGGCTGAAAAACGACAACTAGCCTATTCTGGCGGTACCGGCCGCGGGCGCTGATTCTCGTCGAGCGCGACGAAGGTGAACGTAGCTTCCGTCACCTTGACCTCCACCGTCCCGCTGTCGCGCGTCGCTATTACGTCGATATGGATCGTCATCGACGTATTCCCGACCCGGACCAAAGTCGCATAGATCGAGATCAGGTCCAGCAGCAGAACCGGCGCGATGAACTTCATCGCCTCGATCGCGATCGTGGCGACGGGGCCCTTGGCGCGGCGATGGGCGACGATCCCCGCCGCAATGTCCATCTGCGCGAGCACCCAGCCGCCGAATATGTGGCCGTTGGAGTTGATGTCGCCGGGCCGCGGCATGACGCGCAGCACCGGATCGCGCTTGCTTTCACCGCTCACGGTCGTCGCCCCGGTCCGCCATGTCATCGATGCCCGCATTGTTGCTGAGGAAAACCAGGCCCATCAACGCGGTTCCGAGCAGGACCGACACGCCGATCCCGCCGATCGCCGTGAGGATCACCGGCAAAGGCGTCGGCTGGCCGATGCTCCGCAGATAGATGATCGCGAGCAGCGACGCGGCGAGCGACACGAACGCCATCCACACCATCAGCCTTCGGTAGCGGCGCCAGGCAATCGCCCTTTGTTCGGCGCGCGTCGGAATCGGGTCTGGTTGCGGCATGCTTCCCTTTGGGCTCCGCTCATGGGATCATCAAGCCCGAGTCGAACGCCGGCTCGGAGCATTGCGCGAAAAAGTGGTTACGGTTTTTCGCCCCAGCAATGCGACAACCAAGAAAGAGCGGCGAGTGATTCGCACTCATCGCTCGCCGCTCGGGAGAGGAGGCCGAATATGACGATCCAGGCAATTCTCGGGAACAAGGGCGACGAAGTCGTCACCTTGTCGGCGGCGGCGCTGGTCAAACAGGCCGTCGAGCTGCTCGCCGAAAGAAGGATCGGCGCGTGCCCGGTGATCGATGACGGGCAGGTCGTCGGGGTGATGTCGGAACGCGACGTCATCTACCGCCTGAGCAGCGAGGGTCCGGCGATGCTCGAATGGCCGGTTTCGAAGGTGATGACCGCGCCCGCGGTCACCGTCGGACGCGGGGATTCCGTCCTTGCCGCGCTGTCGCAGATGACCAAGCGCCGCATCCGTCATCTTCCGGTCGTCGAGGACGGAAAGCTGATCGGCATCGTGTCGATCGGCGACCTCGTAAAATACCGCATGGACCGCATCGAAGACGAAGCCCAGGCCATGCGCGCCTATATCGGGAGTTAGAAGCTAAGCCGTCGCCGGCCGCCTGAACGCCAGATCGGCAACTTCCCGCACCAGCGGCCGCGCGAACAGCATCAGCAGCCCGGCATAAAGCGCCACTCCACTCACCACCAGGATCGCCAACCGCGCCGGCGCCGCCATCTCCGGCAGCACTCCGTCGATCAGCATCACCCCGACCGCCATGCACGCCGCCGCCAGCGTGCCGGGCATCAGCGCATTCGCCAACGCGCCGAAGCTGAACCCGATCACAGGGCGGCACATCACGGCCGTGATGATCGCAAACAGCGGGAAGGCGATCAGCCAGGCGAGTGCCATGCCGATGCTGCCGTGCCGGATTCCGATCAGGAAGGCGATCGGCATCAATGTAGCGCCGATCACCGCGGTGCGCAAAGTCACCGCCGACCGGCCGAGCGCATTGTTGGCGGGTGCAAACAATATCTGGAACGCCATGAACGGCATCGCCAGCGCGAGCAGATGCACCAGCGGCACCGCCTCGACCCATTTCGGCCCCAGCACCGTCACCACCATCGGCTCGGCAACCGCCGCGAGGCCGAGATAGAATGGCATTGCGATCAGCGAGATCAGCCGGATCGACTTCAGAAACGATGCCGCGATCGCGTCGGGCCGGTCCTGGATCCGCGAATAAGCCGCGAAGGCGACGTCGTTGAGCGTCGGGATGAACTTGTTCGACAATATCTGCGTCAGGAACAATGCGGTCGTGTAGACGCCCAGCGCGTGCGGGGTCAGCACGCGTCCGGCGATGAACACGTCCGCCTGGCTCTGGATGAACCAGCAGAACTGGACCAGCACCATCGCGCTGCCGTAGCGGAACATCGCGCCCGCTCCGGCGAATCGGAAGCTCGGCCAGGTCAGCCCGCGCGCCGCGATCGTCATGCCGATCGCCTGCGTCCAGAACATCGCGATCGATGCCACGACCAGGGTCCACACGCCCCAGCCGGCCAATGCGCAGGCCAGCGCGGTCGCGGCGCCGGCCAGTGCCCCGGCCAGGAACACCTTGGCCTGGCTGCGGAAATCCATGCGGCGGCTGAGCAATGCGCTCTGCAAGGCGATGAACGGCGTCGCCAGATAGATGACCGCCTGCACGCGCAGCAGGTCTGCGACCATCGGCTGGCGGAAATAAGCGGCAGCGACCGGCGCAAGCACGATCTGCGCGAGCGACAGTCCCCCGTTCAGGAGAATCAGCATCCCGAACGCCTGCGCGATCTCGCGCTTGCCGATCTCGGGGCTGCGGATCAGCGAATTGGCGAATCCATAGCCGTTCATCAGGCTGAGGAAGACCAGAATCACCTGCGTCATCGCGAACAGGCCATAGTCGCGCGGGTCCAGGATGCGGATCACCAGGAAGGTCGAGGCCCACATGATGACCTGTGCGAACAGCTGGCTGCCGGAGCGCCACAGCACCGCGCCGCGCACCTGCTGGGTCATGCCAGGCTCTTCGTCTTCCACGATTTTTTCGGAAACCTGCACCTGGATTATATGTCCGCTCACATGATGATTCGAGCGTCGCACCATAAGGAGCGGGGGTTAAGAGCCTCCTTAAGCGAATGCGAAAGTTGCACATTTAAGACGAATTATACCTTGACGGGTCATAGCGACCTAGCCATAGGCCGCGCCTCCGACGGGGCATACGGCTTCTGGCCAGCGATCGTCGGGCGAAGGCTTGAGAAAGTTTTCGGAATTTGCTGTTGACGGTGCCGCTACTGGCCCATATATGGCTGTTCACCGACGAGGCTGGGCCTTCTGGCGCGTCTCGTTTGCGTTTCATCTATCGGTA